>Ga0214474_1000134_pt1 | contig 39139 bp, 34 predicted proteins | sample RVTome_2_FD_187335 | JGI IMG/M metagenome (GOLD analysis project Ga0214474, IMG submission 187335) | Soil microbial communities from uranium-contaminated site in the Upper Colorado River Basin, Wyoming, United States - RVT95D214 HiSeq ... | reverse complement strand
AACCCTTGAACAACAATCATCGCTTTGGTCTTGGCATCCCATTTTCTTCTTTTCATGGCTGTCTTCTCCCGGTTACCAGCCATTTTACTCCCTTAACCCGGGACTTGTCTTAATGGGGAGCAGTATACTCCTATACTACGAGCTATGGATAAGGCATATAAAATATCACGGGCGATTTTCTTAACCAGTGCCGGATTACTTCTATTTATAATTATCTCCTACATAGCTTACCCCAACGATTTAACTGCTAAAATATATCAAACTATGCCAAGCCTTAAATTAATGATGCAGATTAATGATGCCCTGACAGTACCAGACTTAATACTTACCATTGTCTCCGCCATTTCTTCGTTGATTACGTATATTGGTAAAACGCTTGGATGGTAGTTTTCTCTTTATAAATTGAGCAACTAGATTACAGAACTTTAAATATAAAATACCTATAATTGCCGTTCCGATAATAGACGAAAAAATTACTCCTATGATTGAAAATATTAATAATTGTTTAGTTATCATCTATCCGACCTCCTAGTTATTCCTACACCCCTTCTAGCCCGATGTAGTGCTACTCGTTTGGGTGTTTCGAGACTTATGTGTTGTCTACCATGTTCTCGGACAATCCCCATACCTAAATTTTGAATATGGGTTCTCTTAGGTTTTATTCTTGGATGTGGGTTTGAGATTTTAATAAGTGGTGCTTTAGGAATAGTATTTCTGACAGGGATTCTAGCCGTAACGCTATAAGGTTGTTTTTCTATAAGTTCTTTCCAGTTACGGTAAGGGAAGTTTATCCCTGCTACTTGTGCGGGTGTCCTATCCTGTAATGATAAGTGTGGTCGGAAATAGTTGTAGTGGATTATCCAGCCTTGAAGGAAAGCGTTCATAGACTCAAGCGTCTTTAATCCCCGCATAACTTTAGTGCGTTCTTTGAGCGTTCCTTGCACACGCTCAACGATGTTGGTTGAATCCTAAAGAAAAATTGACGCCGTGTTATAATATCATCCGTGAGCAAGTACATAGTTTTTGTTGATGATAATTTCCATTATATGGATGAAAGCGAGCGCTATAAGTTTGGTGAATTCAATACCAAGGAAGAAGCAATCGCACAGTGTAAGAAGATTGTGGATGAATTTTTCGAGCCGCATATAATCGACAAGCTGAGCTATCAAGAGCTCTGGCATGGTTATACTATGTTCGGTGAAGACCCATTTATTGTAACCGAAGACAAGAGCTGCCATTTTTCTGCCTGGGATTACGCTAAACAAAAGTGCCATGAAATGGCTTCCTAGGCTTACCAACTATTGTAGAGTCAGGTAGTCCACGCACGATTGGAGACAAGGAATCTTCACCTGGTTATAAAAGCAAAAAATAATCTTTAAAAACTATCAAATCAGCTCACGTAACAAAAGTCCAATCTGGATAATTGTGTGCTCCAAAAGGCTACTCTTCTGGTGGAGACGGGGGAGAGTTGAACTCCCCGTCCAGAAGAAACCGCTCAGAGTCTACTACAAGCTTAGCCAGCTCTTTGTTTCACCTGCCAGACCTCTGCTGACCGAGTTCCGTCAGGTCAGCCGGATTTTGCTTAGACCACCCATACCGGCGTCAGGATGGTAGCACCCCAACTTTTCTGCGCCCAACTCCCATCCCGTCGGGGGAGGGGTGGGGTGAACGTGTCGCTTAGTTAATTAAGCGGCAACTAATACTGGTTCTTCAGCATTTGTTTTTTGCCACCAGTTTTACGAGGGCGATGGCACCTCAGCTTGCAACTCTGTAGCTAACCTCCCCTGTCGAACCACGCGTCCCCATGTGATTGATGAGAAGACTAATGCTTTTGCTTCCCTTTGATATTTCTTGTCTTGGCAACTCTCTGTAGTTTGCGCCGGGTCTCACGAGTGGCGATAGCTTCCCGTTTATCATAAAGCTTCTTGCCTCGGGCGAGAGCAATTTCAAGTTTGGCGTAGCTATCTTTAATATACAATCGCAGGGGTATCAGTGTAAAGCCTTTTTGTACAGACTGGGATATCAGATTCGCTATTTCCTTGCGATGGAGGAGAAGTTTGCGTGGTCGCAACGGATCATGTCCCATATAGCTAGCGGCGTCGTAGCGAGCAATATGTGCGTTGTATAGCCACATTTGCTTATTCTCGGATTTCACATAAGCATCACCCAGACTGATCCTGGCTGCCCGCACCGACTTAATCTCTGAACCGGTGAGTGCAATACCCGCTTCCACCGTCTGAATAATGTGGTATTCATGATAAGCTTTTCTATTGGTGACAATGACTTTGATAGGCATCTTCGCAGTTAAATGATAACACAAACAGAGAGGAACAAAATACAAAACTTGTCGCGGCGAAAGCGGGGATACGAAGCTCGAAATCCGAATTAACGTATAACCCTGAGTGAAACGAGTGGCTCAGAATGGAAACAAAGCATAGTAAAGAAAACGATCGGTGTATTTCAACCGATCGTCTAAAAGCTCCTGCTTTGTGAATGAATATTAAAGCGATTCTGCTACCAATTCTACGATTTCCTTAACCTCAAGTATGCTTCCCTTGTCCATTGTTGTCACGCTGTCCTCGAAGTTTGCCATGCAGTAAGGGCAAGCCGCCGCCAGGACATTTGCTTTCGCTTCTATTGCCTGGTCGATACGCATATCAGAGAAGCGTTCGCCTTTCTTAGTTTCCGCCCAGATTCTGCCGCCGCCACCTCCACAACACAAACCGTTCTCATGGTGATTATACATTTCTACTAATTGAATTCCGGGTATGCTCTGCAATACGAAACGTGGGTCGTCATATACCTTGTTGTGCCGTCCCAGATAACAGGAGTCATGCAATGTAACTACCTTCTTGATCTCTTTGGTCGGTTTAATTTTGCCATCTTTAATCAACTGGGCAAGGAACTGTGCCGAATGCAAAACCTCAAACTTACCACCGAGTTCTGCATATTCGTTCTTTAAAGTATGGTAGCAGTGCGGTGATGAAACGACGATTTTCTGTACCCCTAATTTGTTGAAGTTCTCTATATTGGTCTGAGCTAAGTTTTTAAATGTTTCTTCGGCGCCTGCTTTGCGGACGCTTTCACCACAGCAGTTCTGCTCATTCCCCAAGATGCCGAAGCTAATACCTGCTTTCTCCATTATCTTGGCAGTTGCTTTTGCCACGCGGATTAACTTGGGATCATAGGCATTATAGCAACAGGTGAAATAGAGTACTTCCATACCTTTAGTAAAGGTCTTAACACCGGCATCCTTTGCCCAGTCTGTTCTCTTATTGCGATCTTCGCCTTGAGGATTACCGACACCGGAGACATTTTTCTGTGTAAAACGGATAGAATCAGGAACACCAGCAATACCCATTTCGACTATTGCCCGGCGGAAGGAACGCCAGACATCAATGATTTCGACACCACGTGGACAACGATCGACGCACCATTTGCAGGTGACGCAGAGCCACATATCCTCGCTCTCAAAATCAATGAGACCTAACTGTGCCTGGTGCATAGCTTTCCGCACCATGAAGCTCCTTACCAGGTTCCACGGACAGGTTGCCGTGCAGGTACCACATTGGTAACAGAGCTTGCAGATTTCGCCGCCCTCTTCTTTGATAATATCGATTGCATCCTGATATGGTGCTACTGCTGATTGTGTCATCGTGACTTACCTCTCTTTGCTATTCTAATCCCGCCCTCTAAATTAATCCCTTTGCTTTTAAGATGGGTACAGGACTATTGATATGCTTTTTTAACCAGATATTGTATTCTTTCGGCTCCGCGCCGAGTGCCAGTCCGGTTAATTCACTGAAATGAATAATAGGTACCTTGGTTTTTGGCTGGCGTGTATCCAGGTTTGCGAAGCAGAGCGGGCAGGCAGTAACAATCGCCTGTGCTCCTGCATCCAGTGCCGCCTGGCAGATGTCATCTACCAGTTTTTGTACCATATCAATACGTCCAAGTAGTAAACTGCCGCCACAGCATTCGACTTTGTGGGTGTATTCTACTGGTTCCGCGCCAAGTGCTGCGAGTAAATTATCCAGTAACATTGGTTGTTCTGGATTATCGAATTGAGTGATATCGGGTGGGCGCACCAGATAACAACCGTAATATGCCGCGAGCTTTAACCCTTTGAGCGGTTTCTTAACGCGCTTCTTGAACTCCTCGAGTCCCACTTCCTTCGCAAAAACTTCCAGTAAATGTTTTACTTCAACATTACCTTTATAAGGCATCTCGATGAGAGTCTCAATCTTTTGTCGGAGAGCGTCGTTTTTCTTGAGGTCATGATTGGTCTGCTTGAAGCGGAGATAACATGCGGCACAGGCAACTGCTACGTTTAAACCAGCTTTTTCTGCAATCGCCAGGTTCCGTGCTGGTAGTGCCAGCGAGAGTTCGTAATTAGTGCAGTGCCCGGAAGAGGCGCCACAGCAGTTCCAATCGTGCAGTTCCACCAGTTCAACGTCCAGAAGTTTAGCGGTGGTATGCATCGATAAATTGTATTCTTTCGCTGTGGACTCCAGCGAACACCCGGGATAGTAGCCGTATTTTATCTTTGCCATAGTCTATCCTGTCTTACTGGATAATTGGAAGATGCGTTTGATCTGTGCCTTGCCCTGAATTTTGGGTGGTAATATCGCCAGTTTACCGCGCATAAACATCTTAACACCCAGTGGGGCATCTCTCGTTATCAAGTCCTTTAGCTTAAAGATATTACCGCTGAGAATCATGAAAACAAGAATCAGACCTATTTCATACACTTTACCGAACATTTTTACCATGTTCAGGAAGGTTCTGTGGAAAACGGGTAGTTTGGTGGTTCCTTTCCTGCCTTCTTTTATGGCAATCTCACGCAGAGCGTCCATTACCAGTACAATTTCGATATCATTGGGACATCGTGTAGCACACGTCTCGCAACTGAGACAGATCCAGAAGGTGTTGCTGTCCAATACACGGTCTTTCAAACCAAGTTGCACCATTCGTAGAAGTTGATGGGGAGGATAGTCCATCTGGTAGGCACCCGGGCATCCGGAACTGCAGGCAATACATTGGTAGCACCTCTCCAGGTGGGACTGGCTCCGCTCCATCACTTCTTTAGTGAAGGTAGGGTCGCACTTTTCCTTGCTTTTTTCTGTAATCAGTTGTACCGTCATTTTTCACCAATCGACTCGAATTCTTTCTCGCGGAAGGTAGAGGCGGGGAGTGGTTCTTCCGCATTTCGACCCGGCACGTAACCAAAGAGCTCCTGGGCTTCGGAACCGATAAGCTGGAAGAGTTTTAATAGAGGAATATCGTTGGGGCAGGCTTCCTCGCAGGCACCACAACCTACACACGAGTTGCCCATGTGATTCATTCTCGTCAGGTGGAATAGCAAGGTATCGGCTGGCATACGGATGCCACCTTTCTTATCTGCTTGACGTAGATATTTATCCGATTCTAGTTCGAAGGTCGGCGAGATGAAGACACATTCGCGGCAATAGCAGATAGGGCAAGCCTGCCGACAATTCTGGCATTTGATACAAGAAGCAAATACCTTGGTGAGTTTCTCAATGCCGCCAATTTCTTCCTTTGTTTTCGCGAAGAACTTCTTGCGTCGGTCTTTTACATCGGTCGCAAATTTGGACAATGCCTCCTGGCGTTTCTTTGCGTCGGCACTATCTTCATCAATCTTCAATCCAAGCGTTTTGAATATCTCTTCGCCCTGAGCTGTATTTGCTTGAAGTATAACTTTACCCGGTTCCAGTCCAATCATGCCGATGGTGATATCAGCAGTTAATGGGTAAGGATATTCACAAATCTGGCAACCGGCTCTAAGCATGGTATCATCTGCCCATTTGAAGCCGGCTTTTACAAAATCATCTGATGTCTTCTTCTCAGAGACGAATTTGGGATAATTTGCTACGGAATATGCACCGGGGCAATCAATCCCGATGAAGATGAGGTTATCCGGTTGTACCTGCTTCAATTTTATCAGTTCTATTACGGCTCTCATTTCACATGGTCGTATAACGACTGCTGTCTTGCGATCGGAGGGCGTCAGGCGGGTCATCGCCTGGAGTATTTTCGCTGAGTTAACAGGCATCACCGGCGCGTAAACATCAGCCTTGTCAAGATTGGCTGGATCACTGATGAGCGCCTGCACTACATTAGTGCCTGCTGGGTGTGCCAGGGGCACCAGCATTGTCTCGACCACTTTCTTGGCGAATAGTTCTTTCAGAAAGTTGTTGATGGCTTGACGTATTTTACCGTCCTTAACTTCCAGTATTGCACTCTTTGTCATTCTCGTCTCCTATACTGTCCAGTCGCTCGCCATTGGACTGGGTCCTTGCTTACGGGTTTCCTCGGTGATTTGCCGAATGAATCTGGCGAACTCTGGACCTTCACTGGCGCTGATCCAGCGTAACCAGATGCGATTTTCATCTAGCCCTAGCGATTTAAATATTTGTTTTAGCATCGCAATCTTGCGGCGGGCTTTATAGTTACCGGAAACATAGTGACAATCGCCTGGATGACAGCCGCCAACCATGACTGCATCAGCGCCGGAAAGGAGCGCTTTGAGCACATACATCGGGTCGACGGTCCCACTGCACATCACACGAATAGGATGCATGTTAGGTGGGTATTGGGCACGTGTCGTCCCTGCAAGGTCGGCAGCAGATGCCGTGCACCAGTTGCACAGGAAACCGATGATCTTAGGTTCGAACTGTTCTTTTGTTTCAGCCATATCTGATACTCCTTTGTTTCAAACGGTGGTAACTATAAACCAAGTGAAATCATTGAGAAGACTTGTTTTTCTTTCTGCCCCCGTAATTTGGCGGCATCGTTAGGACAGACAGAGACACACATACCGCAACCCTGACAGAGCGTTTCATCTACTACCGCATAATGTTCTTCTTCATTTAGACTGCGGGCATCGAAAGGACACGCTTCCACACAGAGTCCGCAACAACTGCAGCGCCGTGTATCAACCTCGGAAATTATTCTACCGGACGTTAACTGTTCACGGGAGAGAACATTAGCGGCGCGTTGTGCAGCCGCTTGAGCTTGAATGATTCTCTCCGCCAGGTTTCGGGGAGCGCTTGCCAGCCCGGTAACAAACACACCATCCAGAATCACATCAACCGGACGGAACTTGGTATCGATCTCCTTAAAGAAACCATCCTCGGTCAGTGGTATTTTCAACATCTTAGCAATTGTGGCATTACTCTCGTTGGCGATAATACCCGTGCTCAGTACGAGAAGGTCAGCGTCGATTGCGAGCTTGCCAGGTAGGCCGGGATCAGGCCATTCGATTGTAAGAGACTTCTCATTAACAACAACTTTGGGCTCTGATTCAAGTTCGTATCGATGGAAAAGAACACCCGCTTCTCTAGCTTTGGTGTAATATTGTTCTTTGAATCCATATGACATAATGTCACGGTTCAGCACGAAAATCTGTGTCTCCGGGCTTTCCTCTTTTATTTTCATAGCGTTAGTAATTGCTTCAGAGCAGCAGGTGCGGTTGCAGTATGGGTGGGCACTATTGCGCGAACCGACACATTGAATCATTACCACTGTGGCTGGTTTACCCAGCTTGGTTTCTGCCAGTCTCTTTTGCAGTTCATGCTGCGTGATGACACGCGCATCTTTACCGTAAGAATATTCAACAGGCTGGTAGTCAGTGGCGCCGGTAGCGATGATAACTGCACCGTGTTGCATCTCCTGGGTTTTGTCACCAGATTTTATCTGTGATTTAAAACGTCCGATATGTCCGCTGATGCCAGTTAATTCACTATTGAGCAGGACTTTAATTTTCGGATTATTCTGCACTTTATCAATAAGACTTTTTATGAAGGTCTGGGGATTGTCAGGAATAAGGTCGAAATAGAGGTTCCGGCTATGTCCGCCGAGCTCACCTGTCTTTTCTATTAATGTAACATCGAATCCTTGTTCGGCAAGACTGAGCGCCGCAGTCATACCAGAGATACCGCCTCCAGATACCAAGCAATTGTGAGACATCTCTGCTACAGGTACCTCGAGTAGTTTCTGTGTCCTTAATCGTTCGGCTGCCATTGCCAGCAGGTTCTGGGCTTTACGTGTAGCCATGGTCGGATTATCTTTATGTACCCAGGCAAGCTGCTCCCGGAAATTAACCAGTTGCCACTGTGAAGCGTCGATACCTACTTCTGCGAGGGCGTCGGAGAACAAGCGTTGGTAACGATAAGGTGCACAAGCAGCGAAAATAATCCGGTTAGCACCAGAATTGGTGATAGCTTTCTTGACCTCATCTAACGTCTCGGGCAGGCAAAGGAAACCCACATTTTCAACGGACACTACGTTAGGCAGTTTCTTAGCGAATTCCTTTGTTTTTTCAATATTGACGATTGAGCTAACTTCCTTACCGCACTGACAAAGATATACTGCAATCTTAACTTCTTCTTCTTTGCTAACTTGATGTTTATGTGCCGCCTTCTTTTCCACGGCTTGTTTTTGTGATTTCGCAAGAATACTAGCGGCTTCACTGGCAGCGGCGCTGGATTTAATAACTGTTTCTGCGATATCAGATGGTCCGGAAGCAGAGCCGCCGACGAAGACTCCGGGGCGGTTGGTGCGGGTGAGGTAGAACCCCGTTGTATCAATGAAACCCCATTTGTTGGTGTTGATATTTAAAACTTTACTTAATTCTGCGAGGGATGGCGAAGGACACTGTGCAACTGACAATACTGCCATGTCATATTCGGCGCTGATTGATTTTCCTGCTCCATCACGGGCGAGTAAAAATAGATTCTTTGTCTTTGGATTTTCTCTGATGCGTGAAACACGACTCCGTGCAAAATTAACGCCCTTATCTTTAGCTTGTAGATGATAGCGATAATAGTCCTTTCCGAAGGCACGGATATCCATGTAGAAGATGGTGACCTGTGCATCCGGATAATGTTCCCGGAGCATAATGCTTTCCTTCAGGGCATACATACAGCAGACTTCCGAGCAGTAATTTCGGTCCATGTCCCGTGAACCGACACACTGGAGGATAGCAATTTTCTTCGGAGGTTTGTTATCAGACGGACGGAGAAGTTCACCATGTGTTGGACCAGCGTCAGCGAGTAACCTCTCCAGTTGAATATTCGTTACGACATTTGCATATTTCCCATAGCCATACTGCCCCATCTGGTTAGTTGTCAATTCAGTAGCACCGGCTGATAGGATTACCGCCCCTACCGATAATTCTCTGGTTGCATCTGGTTTATTTAGAACCACTGCTTTCGTAGGGCAGATTTCCACACACTTACCACACTTGGTACAATTTTCCTGGTCAATGGTGTAAACGTTGGGGATTGCCTGCGGATTGCGTACGTAAATAGCTTTACGTTTCTGAAGACTACGGTTGAATTCGTCACCGATTTCCACCGGGCAGATCTGAGCACAAAGGTCACACGCAGTGCAACGTTCTTCAATTACCCAACGTGATTTAACATTGAGCGTTGCTTTGAAATCACCTTCTTTGCCGGATAATTTACTGATACTTGAGTTGGAAATAAGCTCAATGTTAGGGTGCATCAGGTCGCGGCGCAGACAGACCTGCGAGCATTCATCGCGATTGAAGACAGGTAGTAACTTGCACAACTCACATTGATTATCAGGGAACCATGTCTCAAGTTGGAGGAGGGCACCACCGATAGCCGGACTACGGTCGGTGAGATAGACCTTGTATCCCGACTCAGCGAGGTCAAGAGCTGACCTGATGCCACCAACCCCCGCACCGATGACTAAAACTGCACCATTTTTTTCTTGCATCGCAGGCTCCTATCTGGCTAGACCAGCAAACTCCTTGGTTGCCTCGTCAATTACGTCTATAAGTTGTTTTTGGCCGAAGTTCTTGAGTTGCATTGCCTTAGAAGGACAGGTTGCCGCACAGGCACCACAACCCTTGCAAACAGCCTCGTTAACTACAGCCACTTTTCTTTTCGGATCGACTTCTACAGCACTATATTGACAAATGGCTTCACAATAACCGCAACCCGCGCAAACTTCTTCGTCCACTAGGGCGGTTGCGGCTTCCATTTCCACTTTACCCTTGCTGATGAGTGCCAGTGCACGCGCCGCAGCACCAGTCGCCTGGGCTACCGTGTCCGATATGTCCTTAGGACTTTGGCAGCAACCGACAGCGAAGACGCCATCCAGCATCGTGCCCACCGGATCGAGCTTCGGATGACGCTCCAGGAAGAAACCGTCGGCGCTCCGTCCCAGCAGGAAGGTTCGTGCTACCTCTTCCATGTCTTTCTGCGGTTTCATAGCGACACTCAAAACGACCATGTCAACTGGCACACGTATCATTGCGCCGAGCAGAGTATCTTCACAGACAACTACTAATTTACCCTTCTCTTCATCCGACTGAGGAATGTCGGTAACCTGTCCTATTTTGCCACGGATGAAATTCACGCCTTCATCCGATGCAGATTTATAAAATTCCTCATGACCTTTGCCAAAACATCTCATATCGATATACATCTGGTAAACATTGGTATCAGGTCCGAGCATCTTTTTCAATAATCGGCTGTATTTCAAGCTGTACATGCAACAAACTCGACTGCAATACTGATAATAATTCTGGTCACGGCTTCCCACACAATGGGCAATCGCCACGGATTTTGGAGCGGCTCCGTTCTTCAATACGACTTTGCCACCTGTTGGTCCATCCGGGCTGAGCATCCGTTCGAACTCGGGACTGGTGATGACATTATCCAGTTTTTTATAACCCAGTTGGGTAATTGGGCTGGGATCGAAAGTATCATAACCAGTGGAGACAATACAAGCTCCGATTTCCGCCTTAATGGTTTCTTCTGCCTGTTTGTAATCAATGGCTTTAGTCGGGCAAACATCTGCGCAAATATGACAGCTACCATCAACGAAGAATTTACAGTTTTTACGGTCGATGACTGGTATTTTAGGAATAGCTTTAGTAAAGGGGATATAAATTGCCTTCCGCTTGCTCATTCCCCGGTTAAATTCGCTGGGGATTTCAACAGGACATTTTGCCCAGCACTCGCCGCATCCATTGCATTTTGCTTCGTCTATCGAACGTGGGTTCTTCCTGATAGTGACTTTGAAGTTGCCAATATAACCAGCAACCTCGGTAATCTCACTGTTTGTCAGGAGTTCAATATTCTTGTTAGCCTGTACTGCTTCCATCTGCGGAATCAGCATGTCATCGGTTGAATCAAGGCTGGGGAAGGTTTTGCCCAGTTGTGCCATTCGTCCGCCGATACTCGGTTCTTTTTCCACGAGATAGACCTTATTGCCTGTTCGGGCAATTTCAAGCGCGGTCTGGATTCCAGCAATCCCTGCTCCGAGGATGAGTGTATTCGGAGTTACGGGTGCCCACTTAGCCACCAGAGGGATGCGGTAAAGTACGCGGCGAACTCCTGCAGCAATAAGTGCCATTGCTTTCTCGGTGGCATCCTCCCTTTCATGACTGTGTACCCAGGAACAAAGCTCGCGGATGGTTGCCATTTCGCAGAGATGAGGATTGAGACCTGCTTCAGCGCAGGCTTCACGGAAGGTGCGCAAGTGGAGGGTAGGAGAACATGAGCAGACGAGCACACCATTCACCCCAAGTTCTCTAATATCGTTTTTAATCATGTCCTGACCGGGGTCGGAGCACATAAACTGATATTCCCGTGATACAACCACATTCGGTAATGTGGCGGCATATGCAGCTGCTTTCTTTACATCGAGATAACCAGCAATGTTCGACCCGCAATGGCAGATATAAACGCCTATTTTCCTTTTCATAGTATCCCTGCCCTAACTAACATCTTTGCCCGCTGGAGCACCCGCCTTTTCTTTGTTCTGGTGCTTCTCAATTTGTGAAATCAGTGCGATAGCTTTCGCCGCCGCACCAATCGACTGAGAAACTGTGTCCGGGATATCTTTAGGACCCTGACAGCATCCCGCCATATAAATACCATCTGTAAAGGTGCCCATGGTATCTAATTTGTAATGTTTTTCCTGAAAGAAGCCATCTTTGTCTTGCTGTAAACTGAAGACTTTGGCAACCCCCTCGGCATCTTTACGAGGTTCAACAGCGACACTCAGAATCACCATATCTACTGGTACTCGAATCATCTGACCAAGCAGAGTATCTTCGACAATCACGACCAGTTTACCCTTTTCGTCCTCAGAGCGGGCAATATCGGTGATTTGCACTGCTTTACCGCGAACGAAGTTAACACCTTCATCGGATATACGTTTGTAGAACTCCTCATAACCCTTCCCGAAACAGCGCATATCGATATACATCTGATAAACATTAGCGCCGGTTTTCTCACGGATGAGGTGGGCATGCTTTAAGCCGTACATACAACATATCCGTGAGCAATATTCATGGTAGTTCTCATCACGGCTTCCGATACAGTGAAGAATAGCCGCGCTTTTTGGAGTGGTACCATCTCGTAACTGGATGTGTCCTTCAGTGGGACCGGTAGAGCTGACCATACGTTCAAATTCCAGGCTGGTGTAAACATTGGGGAAACGCCCGTAACCGAATTGGGTCATGGGGGTAGGGTCGAGCAGGTCATAGCCAGTGGTAACGATAATTGCTCCCACGTCAACCACCTTGTCCTCATCTTTCATCTCGTGGTGGATTGCTTTACGTTCACAGGCTGCTACGCAAGCCCAGCAATCTGAGCAGACACTGCAGTTGAGACAACGCTGAGCTTCCTCAATGGCGGTTTTCTCATCGAAGCCAAGCTCCACTTCGGTAAAGCCTTTGCGCTCTGCCGGTGAAAGAGCGGGCATCTTAGCCCGAGCCTTCTTCTTCACACCTTCTTTATTAATATCCTTCACGCGTACTCTGGATTCAGGACGTCCTTCTTTAAGATCAACACCCCTGAGGTAGCGGTCGATAGAAGTCGCAGCTTCTTTACCGGTAGCTACTGCACTGATGACATCAGCTGGGCCAGATACTACATCACCACCAGCGAAAACGCCATCAATATTCGTCTGCAAGGTCACTCCATCCACCTGAAGTGTACCTAGTCGGGTGTATTCCAGTTTGTCAGGCAATTTACTCCTATCTACGGCCTGTCCGATTGCCATGATGACATTATCCACACCCATGATATATTCACTACCCTCAATAGGGACCGGGCGGCGTCTGCCGCTGGCATCTGGCGCACCAAGTTCCATTTTGATATTTTGAATGCCTGTAATACGACCATTTTCGGTGAGAATTTTGGTGGGTGCTGCCAGTGTAATCAATTTAATGCCTTCGTGCTCGGTTTCTTCAATCTCTTCTGCAGCGGCTGGCATTTCCGCACGGGAACGACGATAGACAATCGACACTTCTTTAGCACCGATGCGTAGAGCAACACGTGCTGCATCCATTGCGGAGTTACCGCCGCCAATCACTGCTACCCTCTGTCCAATCGCAACCTTTTCACCACCATTAGCGCGTTTCAGGAAAGAAAGAGCATCAAGTACTCCTTCACTTTCCTCGCCGGGGATATTCATTTTGGTACCGGTACCCGCACCGGTGGCGAGATAAATAGCTTGATAACCTTGATTAAACACGTCTTCCAGTTTATGAACCGGAGAGTTGACTTTAATCTCCACACCAAGTGCCTGTACATATCCGACTTCATAGTCGACGATTTTATTAGGTAGGCGGTATTCAGGGATGCCATAGCGCATCAAACCTCCGACAGCTGGGGCGGCTTCAAAAACAGTTACCGGATATCCCAGACGGACGAGGTCGTAGGCGCAAGCAATACCTGAAGGACCGGAACCGATAATAGCTATTTTCTGTTGTTTTGTGATAGGTAATGGTTCTACCTTTGGTGGGCCGTTTTTAAGCTCCCAGTCAGCCATGAAACGTTTCAGGAAGCGGATTGAAATCGGTTCATCTACCTTTCCACGTTCGCATTCGGACTCACAGGGATGGGTGCAAACCCTACCGCAGACGCCGGCAAATGGCATCGTACGTCTTAATACATCCAGGGCTTCCTTGAATTTACCCTGACCAATCATAGTGACATAGCCGCAGGCATTCACACCTGCCGGACAGGTAGCACGACAGGGAGGTAAACCAAGCTTATCGATGGTAAAAACATTAGGGACTGCCTGAGGGAAAGGTCGGTAAGCCGCTTTTCTCTGTGCCATGCCAAGTTGCCATTCACTTGGGACATTAACAGGGCAGACTTTAGCGCATTCACCGCAGGCTGTACAGTTGTCAATATCAATATATTTCGATTTCTTGTGGATAGTGGCTTTAAAATTACCTGCATAACCGGTTATTTTTGTAACTTCGGCACAGGTTATCAGTTCGATGTTCTTATGAGTACCTACCTGGCTCATCTTCGGGGTTCCGATGCAGGAGGCGCAGTCCATGGTGGGGAAAGTTTTGTCTAATTGCATCATACGCCCACCCACTGTGGGGAGTTTTTCAACAAGATAGACATGGTGCTCGGAGTCAGCGACTTCCAAGGCGGCTTGCATCCCGGCTATCCCGGCACCGACTACGAGTACTGCGGGTTTATTTAATACTTCTTGCGGTACTGATTTCTTCGCCACAGTGGGACCTCCTCACGGGACTAAAAACAGCAAACGTCTGCAGTATTGTAGCTGAAATTTGTTTGATGTGCAACGCCTGACGTAAAATTGAAAGAATACTGAGAATAACAGACTTGTAGTAAGCTGTAAAATATAAAGAACACCTTGATAAACCAGCTAATAACTGCCCGTTTAGCCTCAAATACCATTAGATTCCCGCATAATATTTTTTACAATGCAAACGGGAAAATATACCACATCCTCTTCCTCCCCCAGTCTTTATATTACTTTAAGTTGAGGCAAATCTGCCAGTCAAGTTACGGGAATTAGTATAAGCAATTTGGCGTAATTGTCTTTTTTCTTAAAGCATTTAATACCTAGTTGGCTTGAAAATAACAAATTTTCCATTTACCTCTTGACAGAATGCAGAAGCCGTAGTATATTCGTAAACGATTATTATATCTACAAGACAGATTCAAGGAGATTCTAGATGCCATTTCACCTATATGATGGTGAAAGCTAATCATGGTGCCCGGCTATTGCATTCCAATGTCGCCACTGACTTTTATGGAGTAGCAATAACAGTAAAAACCTGTATTTGGTAGCGGATAAGAACCGGAGGTTGAAATGTCGACCTATATTATAAGGAGACTGCTTCTCATCATACCTACTCTATTATTAGTAACTATTATTGTTTTTCTATCGGTGCGTTTTATTCCCGGTTCAATTATTGACATGATGACTTCGCAAATGACTCTCGAAGCCTTAGACATTGAGGGTCAGACTCCTCGCGAATATATCACGCATATTCTGGGGCTCGATGAGCCTATTTATATGCAATACGGAAAATGGCTTGGACATGTTCTTGTAGGTGACCTGGGTAGATCCTTGTGGACGGACCGCAAAATAACAGAAGAGATACTTCACAGGTTACCCATCTCTCTTGAACTGGGCATTTTGGCGCTTATTACCAGCATGATGATTGCTATACCGATCGGCGTATATTCAGCCGTCCGACAAGACACCATCGGAGATTATTTCGGGAGAAGTTTTGCTATTCTGTGCATTTCTCTTCCAGGTTTCTGGTTGGGAACTATGGTGATGGTGTTTCCATCGGTCTGGTGGGGATGGTCACCCCCGGCGCAATATATTCCTATTACTGAGAATCTGGGTCAGAATCTGCTGCAGTTTATCGTACCGGCAGTCATCATGGGTATGGTTATGTCCGGGACGACGATGCGGATGAGTCGAACGATGATGCTGGAAGTACTCCGTCAAGACTATGTTAAGACAGCCTGGGCGAAGGGACTGAAAGAACGGAATGTTGTATTGAGGCATGCCATGAAGAATGCCATGATTCCAGTCATTACCATCATTGGACTTCAGGTGCCCGTTCTCATCGGTGGGTCGGTCATTATGGAACGGATATTTAATTTACCTGGCATAGGTCGTCTTCTGATTGACGCCTTAGGACAACGAGATTATCCGGTAATTTCAGGTGTGAATATCGTCATGGCAACGGCGGTCCTCGTAATTAATCTGGTAGTAGATGTTATTTATGCTTATCTCGACCCCAGAATAAGTTATCACTAGCGGAGAAATTCAAAATGACTGAAAGCACGAAAGCAGTTACCACATCACCGGTAGCATCCGAGGTGTTACGGAAGAATTACCCGTTTTTAGTTGACCTGCTCATCAGGTTGGTGAAACAGAAACCCCTGGGAACTGTGGGTGGAGTTATTGTACTGGTATTACTCTTGACGGGTATCTTTGCTCCACTGCTGGCGCCTCATGGTTACAACGACATCTATGTAGGTGGAAGGCTGGACCCGCCATCAATACACAGTATACTGGGGACGGATAACATAGGCAGGGACATGCTCAGCCGCATCATCTACGGAGCACGTATTTCAATGTTTGTCGGGCTGGGTGCTTCCACCATTGGTGTGGTATTAGCCACACTTATCGGTATCTTCTCCGGTTATATGGGCGGTAAAACAGATATTGTGATTCAGAGATTGGTCGATGCTTGGATGTGTTTTCCGGCACTTTTTATTCTACTTACCGTGATGGCAATCGTGGGACCTGGAATTGTCCAGGTAATCGTAGTTCTGGGCATATTATATGGCATCGGTTCATCGCGCATTGTGCGTAGTACAGTAATCGGTATTAAAAATAATGTCTATATCGAGGCAGCGCGTGCCGTTGGTTCCCCTACATCGATGACTTTGATTCGTCATATCCTGCCTAATATCATGGCACCAATCATTATTCTCTTCACTATCAATATGGGAGCGGCTATTCTGGCTGAAGCCAGCATTAGTTTTCTCGGTTTCGGTATTCCACCGCCGACACCGAGCTGGGGAGGGATGCTCAGTGAGACGAGGTTTATGTTGCAAGCCTGGTGGATGGCAATCTGGCCTGGTCTAGCATTAAGCATTGTTGTATATGGTGTCAACATGCTCGGTGATGCCCTAAGGGACTTGCTTGACCCTCGTTTAAGAGGGGGATTGGGACGTTACAGTGGAGTTAGCAAAAAAGCGATTAAAACGAGTACAAGAAAGGATATAGCACCTGTGAAATAGTTTTCACGAAACCAATGGTAAAAAGGAGGAAAAAATGAAGCAAAAAACTATCTGGTTGGTGCTCAGCATAATTACGGTTCTTTTAATGGTCCTGGCATCGATATCCTGCGAGGAAACCACCACTACCACCGAAGGAAAGACGCAAACCGTTACAGGCAAGGTAACCCAACCTATCACGGAAAAACCACCGGAATATAAAGTGGAGACTACTGATAAACCTCAATACGGTGGGACTACGATCATCGCTCGTGAGACAGATATCCTGGGCTTTGACGAGGCTTTTACCCAGCACTATCTGGTTGACACCTTGCACCTGACCAACGAGGAACTGTTAATGCACGATTGGACTCGTGGACCGGCTGGTACTGGCGAGTTCAACTATCAACTTGGTGGTATCAACCGTCTTGACTTGAAGATGGGCGTCCTAGCAGAAAGCTGGGAGATTCCTGAAAGAGGCACAATGATATTCAACATCCGCGATGGTATCTACTTTCATAACAAACCGCCTGTGAATGGGCGTAAGCTTGTTGCCGATGACATTGTATATTCTATTCAACGGGCGTGTACAGCACCACGCTCTTACACCAAGCTAGCTTACCCGAAAATGGCGGCTTCTGTAGTAGTTACTGCACCCGATGACCACCAAGTTGTTATCAAATGTGCAATTGAGGAATTCGGCAACATGACCTCTATGTTACCGGACTTCATCTCTGTCATCCCGCATGAAGTGGTGGAGCAGTACGGAGATATGCGTGACTGGAAAAATTCCTGTGGTACTGGACCTTTCATGCTCACGGACTTTGTATCAGGAGGTTCTGCCACTCTGAGCAGGAACACGAACTACTGGGGTACAGACCCCGTTGGTCCCGGTAAGGGAAACCAGCTTCCTTACTTGGATCGTGTCGTACATCTTATCATGCCGGATTCCGCCGCACGGAATGCGGCATTGCGAACTGCCAAAGTAGACTGGTGTGCTCTGACATGGGATGAAGCCGCCAATATGAGAAAGACCAATCCGGAGATTAAGTGGACGAAATTTATCCATGATACCATGTATGTGATGTTCATGCGGACGGATAAGGCGGATTCTCCTTTAAGTAATCTCAAGGTGCGACAGGCGTTAACTCTGGGTGTCGACTATAATACGCTAAAGGATGTTTTCTATGCTGGTGATGCGGAGATAATGTGCTGGCCTGTGGTTGCCTGCAAGGAATATGCGAACACCTATCTTCCGCTTGACCAGTACCCGGCAGAGGTGCAGGAACTATTTTCCTATAAACCGGAAAAAGCCAAAGCTCTTCTGCAGGAAGCTGGTTACCCAGCTCTGAAGTTGACGGTAATCTGTTACAACACACCCACTCATGTAGATGTCCTGACACAAATCAAGGCAATGTGGGAAAAGATTGGTGTTACTCTAACGGTTGATGCCAAGGACTATGCCGTCTGGAGTGCAGCGCTGGGAGCCCGCAATTATACTGATATGCTCTACGGCTACGAGTCCGGTATCGGCACCTTCTGGAAGATGATTAACTACAACGGGTCGTCCCAATTCAACGGTAGTTATGTTAATGATGCCACTGTTCAGGCGGCTTATTCAGAAATGCAGAACTATGTTGGTACCGATGAGAAGAAAATGGATGAGATACACAAGAATTTATTGCCTTACGTGGTATCGCAGTGTTGGGTCATTACCAAAACTCAGCCATATTCCTATTATTTCTGGCAACCGTGGTTGAAGAACTACTATGGCGGAGGCGCTCTTGGTTATTATAATTACTTTCAGGCACCAAAGTACGAATGGGTAGACCTGGTAATGCGGAAGCAGATGATAGGCAAGTAGTCTGCGGACTACTTGGATACTCCTTGGGGAGGGGACCGGGATTTGAGCTACGGTCCTCTCTCTTTTTTTAAGTACTACTCGCTTAGGGTTGTTACTGCCTGTTCTTGCGAGCTCTTCGCGAATGCTCAGAGTAAACTCCGCGAAGCAATCTCTGAGAGGGGAGGTGTCCCCACAACCCTGAGATTGCCGCATAATTACGTTCCTCCTAATGATGCAATACTCCCCACGGTTTATCCGTACCAACTAAAAGAAAAGAGAACTAGCCTAAAGGACAAAGTTAAGTTCCAAGACAATCTGATAATGTTAAAGATAAGTCCGTAGAATTGCTGCAATCTTAGAGTTGTTCATTTCCACGTACTCGAAGGCTGGTAAGCCATTAGTTTGAGATAAGTAAGCTCGATCCTTTTGGATGATTTCATAAACCTTCACCTGCATTAAAGTGATACCAGGATCGCTAAGTTGTTCATTATAGAAAGATAGATCAGCGATCTCATCAACAAAGCTACCTTTATAGATTTTTGGTTCCCTTGAGTCTAGTGGACTGCACCATTCGGGAGGAGTAGTTACGAAGTGAGCAGCGCACGTGAAAGGCCGGGCAGAATAAAGGGAGCAAGAGCTTTCGTTGAAGAAGGGGCAAGCGATATTCTGGAGCTTGTAAAAGAGAAGTGCGTCGGTTAGGTTCCGGTATACCTTTTCACATTGTTCTTTCTCTCTGACCAGATTCAAGTTTTTCGTACATAAATCAGCTAGTTGCCTCGTTCTACTACGCCAGTCGGGGTACTTTCTTAGGAAAGAGATAAGGACCTCCTCATTCTGGTATAGGTGGTAAACGATGGCTTCACATTCTTTTAGGCTTGCCTCAATATAAACGGAACAGCAATAGGCGCAACCATTGTGGCAGGAAATTATCTCATGGTCACGCTGGGTCTGATCAAAGACCTCTTGTTCAAGCCGCGAAAAAACAGCCTGCTTCTGCCTTAGGTAATTTGAAAGAAACTCGGATCGTATCTTGCTGATGATACCCATAATAGCTATCTCGACGTCATTCAATCACAAACGCTAAGTCTAGACAAATATGAAACTGTTGTCAAATCGACCGACTATCTACATAAAGCTGTTTCCAATTAACTATTGGATGTTGTTTGTAACTTGTGACTTGATTATTATAAATTGGGTAGGAATGGGTGGTGTGGGGCAGTGGTGGGTAGTAGAGGACTCGAACCTCTGACCCCCTGCGTGTAAAGCAGGTGCTCTAACCAACTGAGCTAACCACCCTGATAAAAATGGCGCGCTTGGCGGGGCTCGAACCCACGACCTCAGCCTCCGCAGGGCCGCGCTCTGTCCAACTGAGCTACAAGCGCATTCAATCTGGTGCCGAAGGAGAGATTTGAACTCTCACGCCCGCTATGGACACTACGCCCTGAACGTAGCGCGTCTGCCATTCCGCCACTTCGGCTCTCCGGCACCATAGTCCGGCACAATTCGCGAACCACTATTAAATGTAGCTTAACCGAAGCAGGTTAGTCAACTGTTTACGCCTGCTGATAAGTTAATGTACTCCTTGATAAAAACTTAGAAATGAGTAGGCCAGTTTTGCAGCAAGTGCTGGCTCATAAAGCCATTCTTACGGTCGTGCATCATTTCCAGACATTCGATAGTGTATTTTCGTATATCACGCGGGTCAATCACGTCATCTAGCAAACCATCGGAGGCCGCTTGCCACGGTGCTGAGCCGTACTGCATTTCTTGAATAACGCGTTCCCTTTCTTTCTCAGGATCTTGGGATTCAGCGATTTTCCGGGCATAAACTACATTCGCCGCAGATTCCGGAGACATAAAGCTGATTTCCCCCGTGGTTAAAGATGCGATAAAATCAGCACCGCAGTTAGACCCGCACATATTTGAGATTGCCATGCCATATGCTTTACGGACGATAATCGTGATTTTAGGTACTGTTGCCAACGCCAGCGCTTCCATCCAGGTCATGATTCTGGTAGGGATTTTCTTTCTCTCAGCAGGCTTACCGACGAGGAATCCCGGGGTATCAGCAAAATGCACCAGAGGAATATTATAGGAATCACATAAAACGATAAAACTGGTTGCCTTATCACATTCATCAGGACCAGCGGCGCCAGCATTGAAAAGGGTCTGACTGGCGATAATACCCACAACGCGTCCGTTCATACGTGCCAGGCAGGTGATGAGCGCCTTACCGAAATATGGTTTCAGTTCGAAAAATTTTCCGTCATCAACTACTTCTTTGATGACCTGATGCATGTCATAAACACGGTTCGATTTATCGGGGATAATTTTCATTAACTTTTCACATTTCCTCTCGCGTGGGTCGGAGGTTTGTTTACATGGTGGCTCTTCCTCGCAATTTGATGGCATATAGGTAAGAAAATCGCGGATAATTTGCATGGCGTGTTCATCATTTTCCGCGAAAGCATCCACAGAGCCGGTAATTTCTGCATGGACCTGCCAGCCACCAAGTTCTTCTGGTGTGGCTTGTTCTTCCAGTGCAACTTCCAGAACCCTAGGTCCCGAAACTGCCATGCAAGTGCCTTTTACCTGCACCACAAAGTCAGAGGCAGTAGCCGTCCAGGTAGGGTCGCCAAAGCATAACCCGAGGATCGCGGTGATGTGAGGTGTTTTGCGTGGCAAGAGCAGTGCCCGAGCAGGATAGGTAGCAGCGAGAACACCGGATGAACCCATGACACTCTGTAAATGTACACCACCGCTTTCACCGAGCCTGATAACAGGGAAATGATATTCCGGATTCAGTAGTGTGTGGAGTCCACGCTGTCTTCTGACCCCGGAGACTCCTCTCCCACCGGTACCAGCGAAAATTGTGGAGTCATCGCTCTGGACTACTACCCATCGACCATCTATCTTCCCGTGTCCATGAATTTTGTTGGTATGATAGCGCTGTCCATCCGGTCCCTCGAAGCTTTCCAGCAGCCCGATTTCCTTCCAGGAACCGGCGTCTAGTAGCTTGTCCAGCCTCTCTCTGGCGGTAATATGACCGCGCTGTCGGTGGCGTGCGATTTTATCTGGTCCGCCCAATTTATTGGCTATTTCCGTTCGTTTTTGCAGTTCGTCAATAGCTTCTTGTTTTTCCATTCTATTCCTCCGATCAGTTGGATACAGTTCGCCCTAAGTATAATATTGACTAAAGGTTTTCTCAATAGCACCAGATAATTGACCAAACTGCATTCATAACGTAGAATTAAGTATTAGGGGTGGTTTATTGTACCGAAAAGAAACGCTGGATAATGGGTTAAGAGTCATAACCAGCGCCATGCCTCATACTCGTTCTATCTCCATCTGTATTTATCTTGGAGTCGGTTCCCGTTATGAATCTGATATTCAAGCGGGTGTCTCCCATTTTCTGGAACATCTCTGCTTCCGTGGTACGCAAAAGCGTCACAGTGCCAAGGACATTTCAGTGGCAATTGAGGGGATAGGGGGTATTCTCAATGGTGGCACCGATAAAGAATTAACGGTCTATTGGTGCAAAGTAGCCTCACCTCATTTCGATATTGCGCTTGATGTCCTTACCGACATGATTTTGAATTCCCGTTTTGAGTTAAATGACATCGAACGCGAGCGGCGTGTCATTGTGGAAGAAATCAGCATGAGCCGTGATGCCCCGCACCAGCTAGTGGGTATGCTCATCGATGAACTGCTCTGGCCTAACCATCCACTCGGACGAGATGTTGCAGGCACGCGTGAGTCTGTAAATGCAATGAGCCGGGAACAGATGATGGATTTTATTGCTCGCGAATATTCTCCTCAGAACACCGTGGTAAGTATTGCTGGTAATATTCAGCATGAACAGATTGTTGAGGACATCAGGAAACACGTTGGTGATTGGACAAACAAGAAAAAAACTCTTACCTACCCTGTATATATTGAGAAAGAGAATCCTCGTCTGAAGGTGGAACGTCGCGAGACGGAACAGACCCATCTCTGTCTGGCACTACCTGGGGTTTCTTTGAATCATCCCAAACGTTATACCCTTGACCTGCTGAATGTTATTCTTGGCGAGGGTATGAGCAGTCGGTTATTCCTGGAAGTGAGAGACAAGTTAGGACTAGCATATAATGTGCACAGCTATCTTGACCATTTTCATGATTCTGGAGCTCTGACAATTTACGCCGGTGTAGAGCCAAAGAATCTTACTGTTAGTATAGAGGCGATACTCAGGCAACTTACTAATCTCAAAGAACTTGTGCCAGCTGAAGAACTTACTAAAGCTAAAGAGCTTTCTAAAGGGCGATTAATGCTCAGAATGGAAGATAGCCGTAGTGTAGCAGGGTGGACAGGCGGTCAAGAAACGCTTAATGGTTATATCCAGACGGTTGAAGAAGTCATCGAAAAGATTGATGCAGTAACAGCAGAAGACATGGCAGAGCTAGCCCGCGAGTTATTCAGAGAAGATAAACTGCGTCTCTCAGTAGTAGGTCCTGATAAAGATGAGGGACTGGTAGACTTACTAAAGATTTAAGTCGGTACAGTCTGCACATGGGTATTCCTTCACCTTATGATTGAAAATTTAGTCCTACTTTTTGTTCTATAAATAATGTAAAATATCCGTTACTAATGTTTCGTTCAGGAGGAATCGCCATATGTTACCAAAGGAATATGATATTACGGGCAAGGTTGCTTTTATTACAGGTGCTGGTCGGGGAATAGGTAGGGGGATTGCCGAGGTACTGGCAGAAGCAGGGGCAGACATCGCATTAAATGCGCTCACCAGTAAATACGTGGAGAAAAATGCGAAAGAAATTGCCGATGCCAGCGGACGGCGGGTAATACCTGTGATAGCGGATGTCACTAAATCAGACTCTGTGCAGAAGGCAGTGGATACAGTTATCAAGGAGTTCGGGCATCTGGATATCCTTGTCAACTGCCTGGGTGATGCTATCAGACAGCCGTTGGTGAAGTTGCCGGATAAAGAAGGCAAGACAATTTCGGATGAAGACCTGAAGAGAATAATCGATATCAATTTGATGGGGGCAATACTCTGCACCCGCGCTGTAGGACCGCATTTCCTGGAACGGCGTAGTGGTAAAATCATCAATATCTCGTCTGTAACTGCCGGCAGAGGCGGTGGTGAGCTGGTAGTATACAGCCTTGCCAAGTCTGCCGTGATTGGCTTGACACGTACGCAGGCGCTGGAGTGGGTGCGCTATAACATCCAGATTAACTCCATCGCACCGGGTCTTTTCCCTGACTTACATACCTACGGACCCGGAAGACCTGGGGCATTAGATGCCATCAACCGTCGGATTCCGATGGGTAGAACTGGACTGGTGCGTGAAGTGGGTCTTTTAGCTCTTTACCTGGCTTCGCCAGCTTCCAATTACATGACCGGACAGACCATCTTTCTGGATGGAGGCTCATCTCTATAATTCCGTATGAGGTTCGAGTTCGACACTACCCACCATGTCCCCACACTACCCAAATCCGAATCTCGAAGCACGGAATACGAAACAAGTGCCAATAATCAAGTAACAAGATCTGAAGGTGAGACCGGTGAGGTACTCCCGTATCACTTACGGGACAAGATTCGTTCGCTTAAGGCTGAGAGATGGTGGGGTACTTGACCCCTCTCCACCAGATTCTTCGTCGTCCGATACAATCGGGACTCCTCCAGAATGACAGGGAGTATGGACAGGGTCACAGAGTAGGATAGCATGAGCATTCTAAACTGGCAATGGGATTTTAGCGCAATAGAGTATGCAACCAGATTAACTTGAGACCATGCCTTTTGTTCTCGTAGAAAAAATCTAGTTAGGGCTAAAGTAGTGAGAAAGTTGTAGTGAAATAGTTAAATATATAAATAAATCACTATAAAAAACCACTACATTGGCAAGCAAGCAAAGAATAAGCATAAAATAAATAGCGAATAAGCTAAAAACCATCCCTGATTATAACTTCATCCGCTATTCTAACACAAAATTAAAAATCTGTAAGCCAATTAAGACAAAGAAGGGGAGCTCTTAGGCTCCCCTCGCTTTTAATCTCTGGACGGTGATAGGTTATTGTCTACCACCGAGCCGCAAATTCTACAACATAAAAGTAAATATTAGCAGTAGCGCTATTGTCATTCCAAAATCCATCTGAGTACATGTGAGCCCAGTCCTCTGTACCACTTGAATTATTAGGCTCTGAACTACCCCAATTTGTATAGGTCCATCTATCTCCAGTTACCCATGCCCAGTTTCCTAAAGGCTCGGAATCTTTACTAGTTTGGTATGCACCAATCCAAGCATGATTACCCGATGGAATCAAATCTGCAACAAAGGTATTTTCTTCTGCTGAAGTGATTCCAACCAAGCATCCAACATACGTTTTTCTACCTACTGTAAGGGTTTCCAGCGCAGCATTTACGTTGGCGGTACTCCAGTTTATAGGAGTACCATAAGTGCCAAAAACTTTATAATAATGTCTCCCAAATAGTGTATACCCATCAATTGTTGGCTCAAGTTTTCCAGCATTTACTATACTCACCGAGCCAATAACCATTGTCAACGCCATAACCAAGGCTAAGGCAACCATTAAAACTTTTCTCATACTAAACTATTCTTCCTTTCTTAATATTCACTCATTGCTTTGGCATTTCAAACATTACGTTTTCTGCTATATAACAACCTCCTTTAAAAACAAAGAAAACCGACCATATTTCAGGTCGGTTTCACTATTAGCTCGCTGCTACCCAAGTGACCACATACAGGTGGCAGTTCAACGCCCATTTGCTATCCTACCAAAATGTACCGTTAATGGTCAAGATAACTTATATTTACTTTACTTCACTATTTATCCGAAAGCACTCTTTGTAGTCCGTATTGCTCTCGTAGAAAAATATGGTTAGGCATGGAGAGCTGAATCTGACAATTCAGAAGCAGTCCATTACTACTCAACCTTCACTCCCCTATCCTTGAGTTGAGGGATAAAGACATTAAGCGACTCATCATTGAGGGGGTTTCCCAGAAGAATCCACAGGGTATGGAGCTGAGTCAGGTAAATTAGGGGTGAGATGTCACTTACTTGGTTGTACCAGAGCCTTAATACAGTTAGGTTAGTTAATGAACCCAGTGCTTGAATATCTGTTATCTGGTTGGTTTCAGGACTGCCCACGAGTTCAAGATAGCTTAAATTGGTTAATGAACCCAAGGGTGATATATCGGTGATGTGGTTAAAGTTAAGGAAGAGGGTGTGGAGATTGGTCAATGAGGCAAGTGGGGATAAGTCACTGACCTTGTTATCTATGAGGAAGATTGATGCCAGGTTAACAAGCGAAGCCAGTGACGAGATGTCGCTGATTTCGTTACGGTCAAGACTAATTGATGTGAGGTTAGTGAGTGAAGCTAACGGTGAAATGTCCTTTATCTGGTTATCAGAGAGTCCAAGCTGTCGTAGTTTAGTCAGGTTTGTGAGCGGTGAAAGGTCACTTATCTGGTTGTCGTCAAGATCAAGTCCAGTCAGATTAGAACATTTTTCCAGACCTTTGAGGTTGGCAATATTACTTTCAACTGCTTTAAGATGGTCAAGCCCCTCCAGGTCTGAAAGAAGTATTGAACCCTCAGGTTTGTTGATAGCTTCTCTGATGGCTGCTTCAAGATTCGGGTCAGGGAACTTGACCTCATTTGAACCACAACCAACAACAGTCGCCATAATAGCAGTAATGAGAATGCTTATTATTACTTTCATCTCAACCTCCCACTTCCAGATGGTTAGAATACATTCATAATTGTACCACCATAAATGCCTTGTGGGAAGGCTATTATTAGGCAATTGTATCATGATAGACATGTATTGACATAAGTTCACACAGGGACTACAATCTGTGCCAAGTAGGAGGTGTTTTCAAAGATGATAGAACAATTTTTCCCCTCTCCAGAAGTGGTTCTTCAATTAAATCCAGAGGAACTGGCTATTCCACTGTTGAAATGCCTCATTTATTTAGAGAAAGCAAACCGTGGTAACGATTTAGTACGTGAAAATTTCTTTGGACTATGCTTACATGAAAAATTTGGTGGAGAACAAAATACTAAAGTTGCACAAGCTATTACCGAAGCCTGGCTATGGCTTGAGAGAGAGATAATGATTGCTCCAAGACCTCAGCCTGGTGCAGGGCGTATTATATACGTAACAGAACGTGGTAAGAAGTTATCAGAACAATCAGATGTACAGACCTATATTAGGAGTAATTTGATGCCAAGAGGGGTATTAGACCCTCATTTGGCCAGCAAGGTTCAACCCTTATTCATACGTGGCGACTACGATACTGCTGTTTTTCAGGCTTTTAAGGAAGTAGAAGTACGAGTTCGTAAATTGGCTTCATTACCAATTACATTAGTTGGTTACGAATTGATGAGGACGGCTTTTCATCCAGAAAATGGTAAGCTGACCGATTTGGTGCAGGTTAAGGCTGAACGTCAATCCACTGCTGATTTGTTTGCAGGGGCAATTGGTCTTTTCAAGAATCCATCTAGCCATAGAGAAGTTGATTGGGAAGACCCTCAGGAATGTACTGAACTAATATATTTGGCAAACCATTTATTACGAATTGCTGAAAAGCATGCTGGTCCTATTAGCGATGGTAAAATGTCAAAGACATAAAAAAGAATAGCCTGAACCTCTGAATTGGGGGGCAATGACAATGCGGGACACTGAATCGGAGAAGTTTCGCAAGCAATGGGTGAGCTATGTAGCTAAGAGGCTTGCTAAAGATGTGCCAGAATCTGACATAGTGAATGACCTAACACTGAAGGGCTTTGATAAGCAACAAGCCCAGGAATTTGTAAGGCATGTCTATACACATGAGCTAACTGCCATGAGTAAAGCAGGCAAACGACAAGCTCCTATACTAATCGCCATTGGTGTAGTACTTGTCGCACTTGGAGTAGTAGTGACTGTTGTAACGTTGAAAGAAGGAGTAGGCGTTATCTGGTATGGAATTATAGTTGTAGGAATTGGTTTCATCGCTCGTGGTATCTGGAAGATGTTCTGGTAAGCACCATGATCAAGAAATCATTCCTGTGATAATCTCCTCAATTACCCCATCTTTACACCTGGGACAATTTTGTCCTACCATTTCTAATTCCGTTTTGAAGTTCCGTGAATGGCATTTGGGACATTCTCTCCTGTCTTTTGCCTGTTTTGGTCCGGGCTGGTATTCAGTAAGGTAGAATTCATATGGACTCCAGTAACCCCGAAACGCTCCCAAATCAGCCTCAAATTGATGTAAGCAATCCAGACATAAACAGTCGGAATTAAAGCCTGTCCGTTTATTGAGCAACTCAGGTGACGGGTTTCTACCCAATACCTTCTCAACGGACTGTCGTTCAACCGGATGCGGGCAGATTATTCTTTTACCCTGCTCATCCTCAACATAGAAGCCGTACCCCCAACCCATGGGAAGGGTAAAACCACACTTGCTGCATTTGTAATCGTTGATTGGTGGCATGGTCCATCTCCTTCAACAGGAGTATACCATTAGAACCAGTTCGGGGGAAGGTCAATACAGGATTAAGTCTACCACTCGCCCCTTAACAACTAAAGAGCCCCTCTTCTTTCGATTTGGGGCTCTCTTTGTTAATCAGGTGGGGTAAATGGGTGTTTAGGATTTAGAAATTAGTATTTCGGATTTCCCGACTTTGTCGGGTTTAGTACATTCCTTCCATTCCGCCACCGGCAGGCATAGCCGGTCCTTGTTCTTTCTCCGGAATGTCTGCTACCAGCGCTTCAGTAATGAGTACCATACTGGCAATTGATGCGGCATTTTGCAAAGCAGACCGGACAACCTTCATCGGGTCGATGATGCCCTTTTCAATCATGTTGCCAAACTCATCTTTCTCGGCATCGTAACCGAATCCCTTCTTGCTCTTCTTTACAGCATCGATAATAACCGATCCATCTTTACCAGCGTTCATAGCGATCCAACGGATTGGCTCTTCTACTGACTTGCGGATAATATCGACACCGATTGACTCATCACCTTCAACCTTAATTTTATCGAGCACGGGTAGCGCGTTCAGCAGACCGACACCACCGCCGGGCAGGATACCTTCCTCAACCGCGGCACGGGTGGCGGAGAGCGCATCTTCAACGCGATGTTTTCGCTCTTTCAGTTCGACCTCAGTAGCGGCGCCGACTTTAATGACAGCGACACCACCGGATAGCTTTGCCATGCGCTCCTGGAGCTTTTCGCGGTCGAAATCGGATGTGGTCTCTTCAATCTGAGCTTTGATCTGTTTGATTCTTGCCTTGATATCCGCCTCTTTGCCTCTCCCTTCGACAATGGTCGTATTGTCTTTGTCAGCGTTCACACGGCGGGCGTGGCCTAGATCTTCTACGGTCACAGAATCCAACTTGCGTCCGACTTCCTCAGAAATGACCTGGCCACCGGTCAGAATAGCGATATCCTCAAGTATTGCCTTACGCCTGTCACCAAAACCGGGAGCTTTGACAGCCAGCACATTAAGGGTGCCACGGATTTTATTGACTACCAGTGTGGCGAGTGCTTCTCCATCAACTTCGTCGGCAATAATAAGCAGGTTCTTGGAAACCTGGAGAATTTTCTCGAGCGCCGGCAGGATGTCTGCCACCGCAGAAATTTTCTTATCAGTAATAAGAATATGTGGATCTTCGATAACGGCTTCCATCTTGTCTGTGTTGGTAATGAAATAGGCGCTGACAAAGCCGCGATCGAATTGCATACCTTCTACATACTCGGTTTCATAGGATATGCCCTTTGACTCTTCAACTGTAATGACACCATCCTTACCAACCTTCTCCATTACCTCGGCAATTAAGTCGCCGATTTTCCGGTCTTTAGCGGTAATCGTGGCAACCTGGGCGATTTGCTCTTTTCCTTTGACCTCAGTGGAAGCCTTTTTCAGTTCCGCGATAATAGTTTCAACAGCGGTAGCAATGCCCCGCTTTAGTGCTTGTGATTCAGCACCGGCGGCAATGTTCTTAAAGCCCTGCGTAATAATGGCATGAGCCAGAATGGTGGAAGTGGTAGTGCCATCACCGCAAGCATCATTGGTTTTGCTGGCGGCTTCTTTGACCATCTGGACGCCCATATTTTCAAATGGATCGGGTAGGTCGATATCTTTCGCAATCGTGACGCCATCATCGATAACGGACGGCGCACCCCATTTCTTATCCAGAGCTACACAGTGTCCCTTGGGACCGAGGGTTACTCTCACGGCTTCTGCCAGGGTGTCAACACCCTTTTTCAGTGAATGCCGTGCTTCTTCACCAAAAATTATTTGTTTTGCCATTCTATCCTCCTGTTAATCAACGAGTTTATTTCTTGACCTTTTTTGCGAGAATGTCATCTTCGCGCATGATAATAAGCTCTTCATCATCAAGCTTGATTTCGGAACCGCCGTACTTGGCATAGATGATGATGTCACCGACCTCGACCTCCATGGGAATACGTTTACCCTCATCGGTAACTCTACCCGGACCTACAGCAATAACCTTGCCTTCCTGTGGTTTCTCTTTAGCAGTATCCGGCAGGTAGATACCGCTCTTGGTTTTTTCTTCGGACTGCATTGGTTTCACAACCAGGCGGTTGCCCATCGGTTGTAGTTTAACAGCCATTTTTTTACTCCTCTTTCACCTCACTGAAATTTTAGCAGTCTCTTCAAGAGACTGCTAACCAATATCATAACCCACACGTCATTTAAGCGCAACTTGGTTGGTGGATATTCAGAGTAATTGGCGGGCAATAAAGGGTAAACAGCTTACAAAAACGACTGTTGTCTACATAGGACAGATAAGAAAAACGGACTTGTTCACTCTCATGAACTTGACATTTTCTTTTCTTGCGAACGATAAAGGAAGACACTGAGTATCAGCGCTAGTAGCACCAGTAACAGACAAATGATAAAGGCAAACTGATAATTACCGGTTTTGTCAAAAATTAATCCTGCGACTGGTGGTCCGAAAGCTCCTCCAATCATAGGAAACAGACCAGCAGTTGCCATTATCGCGCCAAGTGAAGTAACACCAAAAAGCCCAGCAGGAACAGCCGTTTCCAGAGGCACTACTGAACCATATGCTAATCCAAATATGAAAGCAAAAACGTAGAATGCCCATAATCCCGGAGAAGTAACTAGAAAGGTAAACGCAACCACAGCTAATACCATAGCTCCAATGAGGGCTTTTATTGTGCCGATTTTGTCAGAGATTGTACCAATAGTTAAGCGGGCGATAATACTACTCCCAGCGATAATAGATAACGTACTGGCAGCAATCATTGGTGGGACATTTATGTCGCGTGCGTAAGCCACGACGTGAACGTAAAGAACATTAAGTGACGTAAAAAAGCAAAAGATAATGGGTCCCCAGAGCCAGAATCGGACCGTTCTTATTGTTTGATTAAGTGTTAAGCCCTTATTAACAGAAAGTTGCGTCTGTTTGCGATCAAGATGGTCTTGTCCATAAGATTGAAGTCCCATGCTCTCCGGGCTGGTTCTAAGGAATTGTGCTAGAGGGATAATGCCAATGGCACTGATAATACCCAGAATGATGAAAGCCTGCTGCCAGTTAAGATTTGAAATAAGCCATTGAGTCACTACTGGCCAGGCAATTGCACCGGTAGCAAAGCCAGCAATAGTGATGCCGATAGCAGTGGTGCGACGGATTAAGAACCATCGTGCTATGGTCGACATAAGGGGGACATAGCCACAGGCATTACCCGTGCCCATAATAAGTCCCCATATTAGGTATAATTGCCATAGCTCGGTAATTTGAGATGCCAGGAGAAATCCAGCGGTGTGAAGCACGCCGGCGATGGTAACGAATAATCTGGGTCCGTATTTATCGCTTAATTTAGCAACAAAAATGGAAAGGATACCACCAAAAACCGAGGCGGCTGATGAAGCCAGGGAGATGGAGCCACGACTCCAGGCGAAGTCGTCAGATAGTGGGATGAGAAAAACACCAAAAGTATAGAATCTTGCGGCAATGACGGCTAAAATTACCGCAGATATTACAACCATCACCCAGCCATAGTGCAGGCGTTTCATTTATCGCCAGCTGAGCACACGCTCTACAGCTTCCAGTGTAGGTAAAACCTTCGTAAATTGCCCAGCATCTTTAAGGGCAATATCGGCGTCTTTTAAACCATTGCCAGTAATTATGCAGACAATACGCTTGCCAGAAAAATCATACCCCTGTTTTGATAGCTTAAGGAGTCCGGCGAGAGATGCGGCTGAAGCCGGTTCGCCAAAAACTCCCTCTCTGGTTGCCATCAGATGATAGGCATTTAAGATTTCTGTATCACTGACCATATCAATGATACCACCGGATTCATCGCGTGCGGCAGTAGCTTTCTGCCAACTGGCCGGGTTGCCAATTCTTATAGCAGTTGCAATGGTCTGCGGCTGTTCAATGATATGACCACGGACGATTGGCGCAGCACCCTCAGCCTGGAAGCCCATCATCTTTGGTAATTGTTTTGCTTTACCGAATTTATGATATTCAACAAATCCCTTCCAGTAGGCGGTGATATTACCAGCATTACCGACAGGAATGAAGAGAAGATCAGGTGCATTACCCAGCACGTCGATAATTTCAAAAGCGGCAGTTTTTTGCCCTTCAATCCGGTAGGGATTTACTGAGTTGACCAGCGTCACGGGGTGGGTTTCAGTAAGTTTACGGACAATTTGTAGCGCCTGGTCGAAATTACCATCAATCTGGACTATTTTTGCGCCGAAAACAATTGCCTGAGCCAGTTTTCCCAGAGCAATTTTGCCCTCAGGTACCATAATTATCGCATCCAGATTACAGTAAGCGGCGTAAGCAGCAGCGGAAGCGCTGGTATTGCCGGTGGAAGCACACATTACGGCTTTGCTCCCCTCTTCTATAGCTTTAGCAACTGCGACCACCATACCCCGGTCTTTGAAACTACCGGTGGGATTACAACCTTCCAACTTGAAATATAGCTCAGCGCATCCGATTTCTTTTTCTAAGGTACGGCTTCTAACCAAAGGGGTATCTCCTTCACCCAGTGAAAAGAAGGGGGTTTTGGGGGTGAGGGGTAAATACTCCTTATAACGTGCCAGGACTCCGGTCTTCATTACAGCCTGCCAAACTGATATTTCCTAATTGTAGCCACATTTGACGTGAGAATGCAATGATATGCCAACGTTGGGTAGTGGGTCAATTTGAAAATGGGATGGGATAAGGATGAAAAGTGATATAATGCAAACATCTTATGGTGTGGAGGTATCGCAGATGCCATATTTACATTGTACGAGTTGTGGGGAAACGTTAGAAATAAATACAGGTCCCCCGAATTTGTGGAATCAACCAAATCAAGGTGGACATACGAAGCAAATAATTGGCAGTATTATTTGTAGGAAATGTGGCACAGGAACAGGCTTTGAAATTGTTGACAATACAATTGTTTATGTCTCAGGTAAGAACAGTTATGGAAGTCTCAGTAACACCTTATCTCAAACAGTAAAAACTCTGTACAGTGAAGCAGAGATGTGTTTCATGAATGGCTCACCGAATGCTACTGTAGCAATGTGCCGTTCAAGCGTAGAAATTGCTTTAACCGAAAAAGGAATAGAAGGAAGAGATTTATATACAAAGATTGAAAATGCCAAAGGAACACTTGACACAGTTGAAATTGGTTTAGCCCATGCCAGCCGACTGATAACTAGGGATGCAATACATAATGCTGAATTAATCTCCCTATCTGATACTCCATCTATACTCTCAGCGACTGTTCGCATCCTTAATAAACTTGCAACTATACCAAACGTACAATCTCCTCAATAGGTTAATGGGTTAAGATAAAAATATATTTGTAACTAGTTTTCTTCGGAGACGGTAATATCTTCGGGATAATCTAATAAAAGAGGAAGAGTTTGGTTATATTGTGGCAATGATCTATTAAGTAAAGAATAAAATACACGCCAGTTAGGAGATGCTCTCATTAACGTGTTGAGTGCAATGAAATGTTCAAGTAATTTGGGGTGTCCATGCTCTGGGGTTAAATGCCGATAGAGTCTCGTTTTTAGTCGACCCTTATTGTCTCTTTCAGTGAGTCTCACCAATTCATTTAAGACGTTTGGGGCTAACCGTTTGTATACAATATCCACCGTTATGCTCGCTACAACACCAGGACGTTTTCGTATGTTTGTAGCGTTCCAATCACGAAGTCTAAATATTTCAGTATAAAATTCGTCTGGAAACGTCCGGGGATAGTCCTGTAGTTTAGGAGATATAAATTTCCTAAGTATATCCTCATAATAATGCCTTGTCACTAATTTATCGTATCCCGTTGCTTTATCTACAAGTGCAATAATTCCCACACGGGCGAAACCACGCATAAGAAGCTCACAACGGTCTGCAATTCGTTTTTGGTATTCTGTTATTACTAACCCAGCCTTACGAGCGGACAATATAGTCTCACAAATATCCGCTAGAATAGTGGCATCATATCCAAAAGCTGTTCGACCACCACGCTGGGGTTGAAACTCTATAGGTGACTTTAGCATCGCCAATAATGAGCGTAATTCAGGTACTGCATCGCCAAATCTACGCACAAAAGCTACTAAACGGGTCTCTCCGCTTCTACGCCCACCTTGAACTATCCCCATTGCACGCTGTAATCCTCTCTGGCTAAGTACTCTTGTTTCGTTATCTAATACATAACACTCAATTTCAATACCTGAGATATTAACAGGATGCTCTGGAGTGCCACAAACGACTTTAAGAACGTGTTGACCTACTGGTTGAATCTCATTAGACATTATTACCTCCCTTTTTCTGCGAATGTATTTGATGTATTAAAACTCTTTGGGCAGGGTCGAGTAGAGCCTTATCTATTTGTTGTAGTATTCTATAGCCAGTGTGCTTATTGACACCAATCTTCATTGCTAGATTACGAGAAGATATGTAATTAGGTGCATCTAATATTAAAGTAATTGCTTCAAACCATTTTGTTAGTGGTAAACGAGTTTGGTGAAATATTGTATTTACAGTGACACTAAAGGCAGTATTACAAGAATTACAATGGAATCGATATGTTTCTATTGGACAACACTTGCTAGAGGCACAATAAGGGCATTTTGGCATTCCCTGCCATCTTATTTGTTGCAGGAAACGTATACACTCTTCTTCCACGATTGTAAGATAACATAAAAGGCAGTGACATGTCACTGCCTTTAGCTGGGACAAATCTACCGTTAACTAGGGCAGGAAATTAATTAATTTCCCCCCATCTCGCCCTAGCCGCTTTCCTAGCTATTTCTTTACGTTCTTCAGGTGTCAATTTATTAGCTCTAGCCTTGCCACCTTTAAGACCGCCAAGTCTACCTAGAGCTACAGCAGCAGGATTCTTGTTAGCATCTTCAGGCTTTGGCTTAGATTCACCTGTAGCCTGTTCCACGACATGAGAAGCTATGACATTTACGTCTCTGATATTCTTTTTCTTGCTTGAGCGTTTAGGCATACTTTAAGTATTGCATATAATAAGGTGGTTGTATATATGTTTAAATTTGAAATTGACCCACTACCCAACGTTGATACTACTTGCATTTGGTCAGGAATCTAATTTTTTATCATTGCTCTTTGTTTACACAACGACCCACACCCCTTCCCTCGCCCTTGTAGGGCGAGGGAAAGTAATAACGAGAGGAAGGACACCTTGTGGGTGTCCTTCCTCTTCTAGAACTCCTACCCAAAGACAACCAGATTACAGCTTACCGATAATAGTATCAACCAAAACCGATGAGAACCTTATTTTTAGTACTGCTTACATGTGTTTGGTAATAACAAAAATTGTTTTATCGCTTTGATCTACATTTTATAAAAAGGTAGCTCTGTGCTTAATATAGTGGAGATAGAGCGGGATTGCATGAAATTGATTGCAGTGACGTGGTGTCGGATATATAATGTGTTATGATTCAAAGGATGAATTCACTGCTTCGTATTTTCAGAATTGCTGTACTAATAGCGTTACTTCTAACAGTTCTGATATCAACCTGTGTCCGTGCCGATTCGCCAACTGTGATAGTACTGAATGTAAAAGGTATTATCAACCCTGTCATGGCGGATTATCTAGCTGGTGGCATTAAAGAAGCAGAAAATAAAAATGCCATAGCCTGTGTCGTCCAGTTAGATACACCGGGCGGTCTGGATACAGCCATGCGTGACATGGTCCAGGCAATTGTCAATGCCCGCGTACCGGTAATCGTTTATGTATCGCCAGCGGGGGCGCGAGCAGCTTCAGCGGGTGTTTTCATAACAGTTTCAGCGCATATCGCGGCAATGGCGCCGAATACGGCTATCGGCGCTGCCAGTCCGGTCTCCCTCAGCTCAGAAGGTGAACAGGAAATGTCTGAAACGATGCAAGAAAAGGTGATGAATGATGCGGCTGCTTACATCCGCAGTCTTGCTGGCGAACACGGGCGTAACGTTGATTGGGCGGAAAGAGCGGTACGTGAGGCTGTCTCGGCTACGGAGAAAGAGGCTCTAGAGCTAAATGTGATTGATATTGTTTCTCCAACTCTGGATTCTTTGCTGAATGACATTGATGGTCGGACAGTAACGTTACTAAATGGCAGTCAGGTTACTCTAAATACCGCTTCAGCCACCATTGAATATCTTGATATGACCTGGATTGAAGAATTTTTACTGGCAATCAGTGACCCTAATATTGCTTTCACTTTATTGGGATTAGCCGGGGTAGGATTATGGGTTGAGATTACTAATCCCGGGCTGGTCTTCCCAGGTGTTTTTGGCGGTATCAGTTTGATATTCGCACTATTTTCACTGGGCAACCTACCGGTTAACATTGCCGGAATTCTGCTCATGGTGCTTGCTTTCGTTCTTTTCGTTGTGGAAGCTCTGGTTATTCCCGGATTTGGGGCGGCAGGTATTGGTGGTATAATTTCACTAGTGTTTGGCGCCCTCATCCTTTTCAAAGGAGGTCCCATGAATCAGGTAAACCCTGGGCTTATTGCTATCGTGGTTATTTGCATTGTTCTATTCTTGGCTTTTATAATCTATAAGTTGGCTAAAACGCGAGAGTTAAAATCTCAGACAGGAGCCGAGGAACTAATTGGAGAAACTGCCACGGTCAGGACTGCGCTAAACCCGGAAGGGGTAGTCTTCTATCGTGGGGAGTTGTGGGCGGCGGTATCTGAGGAGGGGCGGATTGAAGCAGGAGAGGTTGTCTCTATTAAAAAGGTCTCAGGTTTAACACTACATGTCAGTAAAGTAAAAAAGGAGGGAAACAAATGAGTGCGACATATATTGTCGTCGGCGTTATCATCGTGGCATTAATGATTTTCATGTCATCCGTTAGAGTGGTTCGGGAGTACCAGAGGTTAGTGGTATTCCGTTTGGGGCGTTTAGTCGGCGCCCGGGGTCCGGGTTTCCTGCTGGTTCTACCGCTTGGTTTTGACAAAACATTGATGGTCGACCAGCGTGTCATCACTATGGATGTGCCCCCGCAGGACGTTATCACCAGAGATAATGTCACGGTTCGCGTGAATGCTGTGGTCTATTTCCGTGTGGTCAACCCGGTGGACTCAGTAGTGAAAGTGGAGAACTTCAGGTGGGCAACTTCCCAGATAGCTCAAACCACCTTGCGGAATGTGCTCGGACAGTCGGAACTGGATGAACTGCTCGCCCAGCGTGAACGGCTCAACCAGTCGTTACAAAAAATAATCGATGAACACACCGACCCCTGGGGCATCAAGGTGAGCACGGTGGAAATCAAGGATGTGGAGTTGCCGGAAGGGATGCGGCGCAGTATGGCGGCACAGGCTGAGGCTGAGAGGGAACGCCGTGCCAAGGTTATCCATGCCGATGGCGAATTCCAGGCTTCACAGAAATTGGCGGATGCCGCTAAAATTATCGGTAGTGAATCTGCGACCTTGCAATTGCGTTACCTCCAAACTCTCACAGAGATTGCCGCAGACAAGAATAGCACCATCATCTTCCCGTTCCCGATTGAGATGCTTAGAGCATTTTCAGCTATTGGCTCTAATAAGGAAAAAACCAGTTAGCGTACTTTAGCTGAAAAACGTCTTGCGAGTGGGTAGTCTGTGAGTGGGCTACTCACTTTTCTTATTGCTCACGCAGGGTAACATCCCCGATGGTGATTCTCATTACCGAGCCGTCATTACAGCGCAAAAGAAGACAGCCATCCTCATTCACAGATTCGGCAGTGCCCTCAAATATGTTATCACCGGATTGCACGCGTACCTGCTTACCGATTGTCGCCAGATTGTGGTGCCATTCCGGGAAAAGGGATTTGCCGGAGAGCATGCCAAGGTAAAGCCTCTCCAGTTCTGTGAAGAGGTGGCGCAGGAGTTGAATCACGGAAACCGGTTTGCCCAGTTCGTCAGCCAGACTGGTGGCGATAGGCTGCAGTTCGGGATACTCTGCCAACCTCATATTTACGTTTATGCCGATACCGATTATAGCGTAGTCGAGTCTGTCAATCTGTGTCTTAGTTTCAATAAGAATACCACAGACTTTTTTATCACCTATGAGAACATCGTTAGGCCATTTCAGCCGGCAGGTAAGTTTAGTCATCCTTTGGATACTATTAAGCACAGCTAACGATGCAAGCATGATTAGCGAATGCATGTGCTCACGTGGGGGATATAAGATAATAGACACAGCGATGTTCCCTTCCGGTGTTTGCCACACGCGTTTCAATCGACCGCGACCTTCTGTCTGCTGTTCTGCAATAATCGCCGTGCCTTCAGGTGTTTTGTTAAGAGCTTCCTGGCGGGCAATATCCATCGTTGAAGATACAACAGGAAAAACCAGTAATTTCTGGCCAATACAACTAGTGTTCAGTCCTCGGGCAATCAAGGTTGGAGTCAACAGTTTTTCGGGCATAAAATTACTATACCACATTGGATATTATCTAATTGTCAGCCGTAATTTTCTATAGGTATTACTTGCATTTGGTTGAAAGTGTGATTTTATTTCACTGCTTTTTGCTTACACAACGACCCACCTCTTTATCCCCTCCCCCGTATCAAGTACGGGGCAAGCTCTGTGAGGGCGGGGAATAATCGGTACAGACCGGATACAATGGTAACAAAATAGACCGGGCACATAGGTAACAGATAAGGTATAAGCTGGAGGTGAAGCTTATGCCTTGGAAGGAGAGATGTGCCTTGGATTT
>Ga0214474_1000131_pt1 | contig 39321 bp, 63 predicted proteins | sample RVTome_2_FD_187335 | JGI IMG/M metagenome (GOLD analysis project Ga0214474, IMG submission 187335) | Soil microbial communities from uranium-contaminated site in the Upper Colorado River Basin, Wyoming, United States - RVT95D214 HiSeq ... | reverse complement strand
CTCATAGGCCATCAGAACTCCCCAGACCAAGAGCAGGGTGGCAGCGACGATCAGACTGATGCAGAGAAGGTCCTTGGCGGTCTCGTTCATAGCTTCTCACCGCCTAGCTTCGACTCGTGGCCGCAGTTGGGGCACATCATTCGCCAATCCTTACGCTTACGAGCGCGTATTGTGACAGGGTCGTTCTCGCTCCCGCACCTGGGGCAGTTCATGGCTGTCTCCTCCGTTTTGCTCGTGCTTTCCAGTAGGCTCGTTCTCTGCGTTTCGCTAGTTGATACGGCGACGATTTCATAGCTTCTCGACCTCCGAACGGGGCTTGAAGTTCGACCCCTTCTTGCAGGAATAGCAGGGTTCGTCATCAAGCTCTCCGTAATTGTAGACACACCCCATCCTGCCTTCGATGCACGACTTCTCACCCATCGCGGTCAGCCTCCTTCTTGGCCTTCATGGCCGTGAGCCGCGCCTCAAACAGTTTTACGACGAACTCGTTTGAGATCGCCAGGCCATCAGCCAACGGGCCTTGCGCCTTGCCTTGGCATTCCTTGGCGACCGCCACGGCGCGTTCTGTTAATTCTACGCGCATGGCATCCGCATCCACATGTGCCTGGTCGGCCATGTACCGCACCAAGACTTCCGCAAAAATGCCGTGTGCGTTGATGGCGATACTAGCCAGATTGTAGTACTGCGCCAGGCCATCCACTGTCTTGGCGTCAGCACTGCCCTGCTTGATTATGTCGCCTATCATCTCCCAGCATGTTGTTACTTGCCGGCGTAGGTGTTCAAATTCTTCGCGCGTTGGCACTTCTTTGAACTCAGATTCCACCTTACTATCTTTCTCGTCCATGTTGCATCTCCTTCGGCCTCTCTGGACTTTCACCAGATCGGCCCATAATGGCCGCGCCACAAGGGCGCGGAAAAGGTTTCACTTCTCAATCTCCCAGGCGAATGTGTCTCCAGGCTCCATGTTCTGGGACAGCCAGCCGCGTACTTGCTCACGGGTCTGGTACTCAAGGAACAGGAGACCGTCCTTTTCAAAGTTCCAGAGTCGCGGGCCTTTCTTCATGCCTACATCGTAGGCTACATAGTCGGTCATGTTCATTTCTCCAAGCGTGCTGCCGCATCTATTACCTGTTTGCAGACCAGCAACAGCGCCTTCATGGCGCGCTGTTCGTCGTCGCTCAATTCTTCTTCCTCGATTAGTGCATCCCTGCACGCCCGCAAGTCGATGAGCGTGTTTTGGAATCTGCAGTAACTCATGCTAGCCATGTTACTTCAGACCTCCAGGCTGGTGAAGAACGCGGTCATTTGCTGCGCCCGTCTCGACTCGCGCCTCGCGAATCGGCGGGCACGCCTGCGCCCGTATCCGTATGCTTCCCAGCGTTGCATCGCAAGCCGCCTGAATCCGGCCCAATGTATCTTGTCGCTGTGCTTCATGGTCTCTGCTCTCCTCTGAGCGTCTTGAGGGCCTTACCATGCACAAGCGTGTAGCTGTGGATGACATGCGCCATCCCAAAGTTCAGGGCCTCAAGCGCCTCGTCGCTCCAGGGCATCTGCCCGAAGTCGTCGATGTACTTCTCAATCGCCGCCCTCAGCTCGTTCTGCTGCTCCAGCAAGGTGTTCCAGCGAAAGATGATTTCCTCGCGCTCGTCCTTGAACACGCTGGTCATGCAATCGCCTCGTCGGCCCATATCTCATTCACAAGCTCTGCCCACACTATCTCGTCCTCACTCATGTCGTCGCCTATCTCGTACTTCATTCTCGCATCTCCTTTGGCAAGATCGCGGACTTGAACCGCGTTCTTGCATGTTGGAAAAAAGATTGGCGCGGCCTGGGAGAGAACCCAGGGCCGCGCCTAGAGATAGGAGATGTTTCTAGGTGGACCTTTCGTTGCAGGATATTTCTGCTGTCACAGCCGGCTGCTACTCTACTGGAAGTCCTCTGCCACGGTGTTGATGCCGCCCGAGCAAAAAACCTTGCGCGCCCAGGCACGGCTCGCGTGCGTGTTCCTTCCATCTACCATACTTGCCGGCTCAGCTCGCGGAACGCCACGGTCATTCCTCGCGCCTCCCTTGGCGCGATCGCTTGTCACGCAGCACGCTGTTCGCGGCGCGCCGCTCGTGGTGATGCCGCCCGCTAATCTCATTGCAACCCGTCTCGGTCCGCCCGTCATGCCGCGCGACATCTACACCCAAATTGGTGGGTGGGGACTTGAATACTTCCTCATAAGTGATTGTCATTGACAACTAGGCCACGCTCAGTCAGCTTCAGATTCTGGTCAATTGACCAAAAACAGCGATTTTCCAAGTCCCTCGACGGCGCGCCCTGGTCTCCAAGATCTTGGCCGCCGCTGTGTGTGTGTGTGTGTGTGTGTTGTGTTGTATATGTATATGTATGTATATGTATATTTACATCGAGACAGTTCACCTACGCTTTTTCTCAGGTCGTGTGTTCAGTGATGATTTCCTCCAGTGATGCCACGGTCACGGTCGCCGCCCGCGGCGCTGTCCCGATCGGCAGCTTAACCTGAGTAACCGCCTGTCTGCCTTCAAAGCCGAAAGGCCCGTTCCTCACATCGAGAACCGTGAGCGGCTGCAAGTCGATACCGTAGAAAGCATCCATGTCAATCACGCGGATGACATGCCGATGCGCCTGCACATAGCAGTAGGCCGCCCTGAGTAGCTCGTCCGTGTTTGTCGTCTTGACTTGCAGGATCTGTTCAAGCGTGCCGAACCTGTCCTTGCTCGATTGGGCTTCGTAAAGTGCGTACAGCTTGGCGTCAAGCGTTGATTGCCCGATTGCCCGCGTACACTGTTCTGTGCGGCTTGTGTCGCTCGATGCCGCTAGATCGGCGTTCCATTGCACTGTCCGCGAGACGACGTTTGCATCTGCCAAGTTAGGGAACTTGCGAACACAGAACAGCGGCGTGTCGCTTGACCGCGCCGGCGTTTCGTACCAGTAGTAGGGCCTGGTCGTGCCGTCCATGATGTCGGTGTCCATCATTTCCTCTACCAGCATGTTCACCCAGTCGCCCTTGGTTCGCCATCCCTCTTTCAGCTCGAAGTCCTGGCCGGCCACGCGGATAGGATTGCTTGAAACCACGCCAGTTGCATCGAGCAGCCCGCCCTGCATCGAGGACACAAGCTCGCGCACAGCCGCGCCACATTCCCAGCCGTCGAATGTCTGCCTCAGTGTGAGCGCACCGCTGTAATAGTAGCCCTCGAGCCACTGTTCACGGAACAGCAGCGCCGAGTAGCCAACGGCTATCATCTTGATTGTGTACCCTTGGCGCGAGATGCCGCCGCCCGGTGTGATATATCCCACGAAAGCCGGCAGCGTGGAATCAATCTTGCCCCAGCCCATGTACAGCTTGAGCCGCCCGCCGATCTGGAAGTCCTCTGTGCGCTTGCCGCGTGGGTTCATGTAGCTCAGCGTGAGCATGGGCGCGGCGTTGAGGCGGCGCGTGAGGCTTCCGTCTATCTCGCCTTGCATCCTTGTCCAGCTTGTGGGCGACCAGGGCGGCGCGTAATAGAGCTCTACGGCCACGCCTTTGAACTCAGCGTTGGCATCTGTCTGCACGGTCTTTAGTGTCATGCCGCCTCACTCTAGCAAGATCGCGCACGACCAGGCGACCTTGTCCACATAACCGCCTTCCTTGTGCTTCTGAATAGGCCCGTTGATGATTCCTGTGCGGGACACGCCATCAAGCGTGAGTGAAACCTTCTTGCCATTCAGGATGATGTCGTTCAGCGTCTCGATGTCGTCCGGGATGCCATCTACATCAATGTCTGTGTACGCGAGTCCGCCGATCTTGACTTCACGCGGCATCTGTGTGCCGCTGGTTATCTCCCAGGCCTCTGGGCCTTCTAGCAAGGATGCGCGCCGGCCATCGGTGTAGTCCTCCGAATCGAAGCCATCGACCAAGGCCGAGTCCAGGTTCACCGTCGTTTGCGCGGCCACGGTTACTTGCATGCTCACCGTCGCGCTCGAATTCGTGCCGTCGCTTACTTGCAGCGCAGCTGTTTTCGTGCCAGCTGTTCCCCATGAATGTGTCACTACCGGCAAGGTCGTGTATTCGTCTGCTACGAATGAACCAGTGTAATCCCAGTCCCAGGCATAACCGTTCGGTGTCGTAATCGACTTGTCTCCAGCCGGACAGTAGCTTTCGTCTCCGTAGAATGTGATTGTCTCGCTGGTCGCGGCCAACATGTTTGACGCGCGAATCTTGGCGATCGGCAAAGCTGCGGCCACGACTGGATTGCTCCCTGATGCCGTCAAGTCGGATTCCAAGCCCAGGCTGTTCTGAATCTTCCCATACGGATGATAAGTGGTCGAGTAAGGATACCGATGTGTCCTTGCCGAGACGAGCGTTCCTGTAGGCGGCTGCCAAGCATACGATTGCTCGGGGTCGCTGCCGCTGCCCCACTGGAAATAGAACAGGTCATCGGTTATCGGGACGGGCGTACTAGCATGGGCCGCACTCGTGATTGTGCCAGTCACCTTCTGGAACAGCTCAGGCGTATAATCATCAAAAGTGAATGAGCTGACATCGGGCCTAATGGCAAAGACCTCGTTCGACTTGGTGCTGTTCGCGCCCGTGTTATTGGCATCCTCCACGAAGACTGCGTAGTACTGCACAGTGTTCTCTGTGTTCGCGCTGGCTTCCGTGTATTCGGTCTGAGCTTGGTTCGTCACCGTAGCCACAAGTGTACTTGTATAGGTCACTGGGCTGCTCGCCGACTTCCGAATCTTGTAGCTGACAAAGTCGCTGTTTTTGTTTGCCGACCAGGTAAGCTTCACCTTGGTTCTGTCTGTGGTGTCGCCCTGGACTTTCAGATCTGTGATGCCTGTCGGATTCTCATCTTCATAAGTGATTCTGATTGTAGGCCGGTAACCAGCATTGCCTTCGCACGATTCGAACTGCATAAGGGCATCAAGACCTAGACTCTCGTTTGTACTTTTCAGACATACCCACGCGTTTTCCTCCCAGTCCAGGCCCATTACACTGATGTCCCACTCGTACCAGCTATGCCAAGCTGCGCCATTGGGGATATATACATTCGGACTCAGCACATCGGTAAGGTCGCCGCCGGCTGTTGTCCAACTATTCGTGCCGTCGTATTTGTTCCAGGTCACGCCGCTTTCCAAGACCTGGCTTGCACTCTTGTCGACACGCCGCGCATGTGTTGTCAAGCCGTTGGTCGTATGTGCTTGATAGATAGCTAGGCGTATCTTCACAGCAATCGGCTTGCGATTGGAGGCTATAGCCGGCCTTATCGGCATGGCGATTTTGAGGTAGGTCCTACAAATGTCACTTCCTGGAAGACCATCTATGGCGACAATTACCGCCGTTCCGTAGTTGCTGTCGGCATAAGTCCCGCTGCGCACATAGGCATCATCTGTCAGCTCCACATCCATGGTCACATTTGCGCCCATTACAAACCAATCTCCTTCAGTCGCCTGATGTTCTCGGTCACGGCGCGGCCCGCGGCATCCGGGTCGCTTGTCGAGATATAGATGTTCACTTCGTTGATGGCCGTCCCGCTTGCGCCGATCGGTGCGCCCGCCAACGGCGTGAATCTGTATGCCTCAGGGCCGGCCTCTCCGGCCAGGAACAGCGTGGGCTTGCTCACTATGCCGCTGCCGCCGTATGCCATGTGCATCGACTTGTCCTTCTGTGAATGGATGATGATGAGGGCCGCGCTGATTATGGCGGCCACGACGGGCGCGAGCCACAAGTTGGCAGCGACCTCGGCGGCGACACGCGCCCATACGGCTCGCGCTGCGTTCATCTCTAAGATCGCCTTGATAGTAAGCATGGTGTTTGCCACAGCCAGAACCGCGTTCACGCCCATGAGAACCTTCTTCAAGGATTCGTTTTTTACACCGGCCAACTCCATTACCATGCTCATGTTGGCCATGGCCATGCTGGCGGCCATGATGCCCATACGGTACTGGAAGATCTCTTGCCGCGCCTCCCTGAATGATGCGATGTTGGCTCTGGCCGCTGAATTCACCTTGTGCATGCCGGCGGCATGTACATCATAGGCTTCCTCGCCTTGAGATTCTGTCTCCACGCGCACTCTAACGGATTGTTCGGCCAAGTTCGTCAAGCCTCCGCTTTTCCTCTGCTGCTTTTTCGCGCGCCATCTCAGCGCGTTCGGACCAGGCTAAGACGAACATATCCACGAAAGGCGCTGCCTGGTCATTTAGTCCGCCCGCATCTGGCATGATTCCGTAGTCCAGCGCCATCAAGACCTCTGTGAGGTACGGCGGATTCGGGGACGCATCGAACTTACCTCGTATCCGCCGTCTCAGTTTTTTTCGTCACTCTCGCCCAGCATCACGCTGTCCACTAGCTTGAGAGCTGCTTCGCGCTCATGCGGCGCGAGTAGCTCGGCCAAGCTCGCCTTGAGCAGCGTAACCCTGTCATCTCGCCGGCTGAGGAAGGCAATCACGGCATCCTGCAGCTTGTCGAACTCGTCATCAGGCAAGTTCCATACATCATCCACGGTCAATCCCGTAACCGCGGCGACCTTCTCCACCTCGAAGCCTGCGCCCGCTTTGTTCATCTTCTCAATCTCCTGCTGAAATAGATTCCGCAGGAGGTCGATGTTCGGGCCTTTGGCCGTCGAGATCGCGCCCAACATGCCGCCAGCATACTGTTGCCCAGGGATACCGTACTTGCGCTCGAGCTGGTCCCTTGTCCGCTTCGACCACATTCTCAGGTTCACAAGCCTGTCCTCACCATTCAGCCGCACTGGCACCGATTTCAAGATTTCCCTCCTAGTACTTCACATCAACGGCGATCGTCTTTGCGGTCAACTTCCATGTCTGCGGAACATCGGCGTCCGCATCGCTTTCCTTCTCGTCATAGCCGCCAAGAATCTGACAGCCGCCAAGTGTGAACTTGATGTACTCTGCGTTGCTGTTCTTCGACAGCACCAGGTCTATGCTCGTGATTTCTCCGTTGCCTTCGTGCATGGCTAGCAGGCCCGTGTACAGCACATCCTTGAGCGTAGTTAGCTCCAGGCTTACATCCCGGCCCACGATCGCGCACTTGCCAAGAACGCCCGCCGAACCCACAGTAGGGCCGGCCACTAGCTTGTTCGCTATCGACAGCTTGGCGCGCTGAATGTGGTCCGACGGCACGGTGACGCCCGTGAACACGAAAGACAGATCTGTTGCCGGATTGAACAGGGAGGTCGTCGGCTCGCTCGGCAAGGCCGTCGCCCTGCTCCCTGCTCGCGCATAGTTCTTGACCTGCCACTTGGCCTCTGTACTCACCTTCTGTTCGTCTAGCGTCAAGTCTAGGGCCTCCATGACGCAGCCCTTGGCTATCCACCACTCAATCTCGCCGCCGCCACGGTCAAGGCCGAACTCGCAGGACATCGACCTCAGATTGGGGTAGCCGCTGGCCGGATAGGGCGTTATGACACCAGCCACGGACGGCGCGCTGCCCAGGGCCAAGGCAATCAGGGAGTTGTCTGGATTGTCATCTATGAGGTCCATGCTTACGCTCAGGCCGCACTTCTTCCACTTCTTGGCGTAGCCCTTGGGCATCACGCCGCTGCCCACAGATCGGCGCGCCTCGCGCTGTGGGTCAAAGCTAAAGGTCAGGTCTTTCACATCTCCGAGGAACGCGAGCCGGCTTGCAGCAGGATCTGTTCCCCACTCGCTTTCAACCGAATAGCTGGGATTCTTGAAGTCCCGCATGGTTACGATTCCCATTTCACAGCCTCCTTTTGTGCAGCTTGACCATGACCTTGATTGTCGTCACGGTCTGGAAATACGCCGCGCCCTCGGCCATGTTCACCTTGGCGTTCTTCAGGTCCACCAAGGTCACATCCGTCAGCTCGTTCAGGCGCGGGTACAGGTCGATTAGCTGCCTCAACCTTTCCACATCCTCATAGGCGGTTCTCGTATCTGTCTTTTGCGCGCTCGTGCGCACGATGAACACCGTCATGGTCGCCTCGATGCGCTCGCCGCCTACAAAGGTCTCCATGTCCATGTTGTCCACGACAATCAGAACATAGGGCGGCATCATGCTCGCCCGCTGGTCGAAATGAAAATTGGCCTGCGGAATCTGCTTGAACCAGTCGCTTTGCTTCATCAGTTGCATGAGGCGCTCCGCGATCGTCCACGCTGTCCCGCCTAGCGGTTTCTGTCCCTCGACCACATGATAGCCAACTGGCGTTTCTCCGACAGTCGGTATTGGCAGACTCATATCATCCCTCTACACCACTTGCAGATTGTGTTCGTTCACAGTATTCGTTCCCGTCTTATTCCATGAACCTTTGTACGCATTGCCGAGAAGGATGTTGTAATTTGCTCCCAAGACCTCATCCAGTGCCTTCGCGCTTCCTCCAGTGCACATAATGCGGTTGCCCGTGATGACGACACCCTGTGCAGTCGATTGCAACTCAATCCCGACAGCACTAGCTAGCGAAGACTCTATTAAATTCCCATGGACTGCCGCAGCCGTTTTCACCGATAGGCCCAGGCCAACATCGAAGATGGCGTTGTCGGAGATGATGTCAAACTGACTCACTTCGACAAAATACAGTCCCGTCTGGCCGGATTGCGAGTTCCCGCGAAGAATGTTGCCGTGAATTGTTCCTGTGCATTCGAGATTCATCGCGGGTGTTGCCGATGGCCATCCTTCGATGAGGTTGTGCATTATATTGATGTCGATGCACGAGATCGCGCTTATATCAAGGGGAGCGGTGACCGTCACATTGCCGACGCGGTTGCCTACGATGTTGCCATTGACCACATTGATGCTCAAGTACATCCATTGACCGGCATCCATGGAGACGCAATTCATGACCTCGAACCCCGTGAGATTTCGGAGATAGATGTCTCGCACGGTCGACCCTGAAAATACACAATCGCGGATGGACAGATTCGAGCCAGTGCCATCATACTGTATCGCCGTACCCTTGATATCCTTGAACTTCACGCGCTCGATAGTCACTCCACTTCCATTCATGAGAGTCAAACCATAGGCATTCCCTGTTTGCACCGCCTTCTTGCCGTCGATTGTGAAATCTGCGAAATGATGTTTCCCTATCCCGCCTGGTTCCGACAGAAGTGTGAGGCCTGCCGAGCAGCCTGCTGGGTACTCGAATATCGTCGCATCCATGCCACTACCACGAAGAGTTACCGGCGCATTTGCGTCGGCATAAAGGTCATCCAATACAAAGGTTCCTGGCGCTACCGCGATACTCCCACCCTCGGCTGGAAACTGACCAATCATGTTCTGAAGTACGGTGAACAAACTAGTGGTGGAAGAAAACTGGATTGCTCCCGTCTTTGTGTTTTTCGCCTTGTAATTCTTGGGCGCTCCTTCGTAGAACAGAATGTAATCCGCTGGACCTGGCGCAGCTGGCAGGAAACTCTGGCCATCCTTGTCGATTCTGGCCAGTACCGTGCCGTCATATTTCTTCCACTGAGCGATATCGACGGTCTGTCCATTCGCTGCAATGATTGTCTGCGTGACAACACTTGGCTGCCCACTATCTATCAGATGTTTGTCCCCTATGCCCGATCTCCTGTCAGTTACATCATTGGTGAGAATGTACTGTCCTGTTTGTCTCAACCATATCTCGGCCAGCACGACATCACCAGCGGCGAGTGCGTAAGATCCGCCAAAGTCTGGCGGCAAAGGCTTTCGTGTGTACCGTCCGATCTTGTTCATAGGCACAACGGCCTCTGTCGTGCCGACGACGGCTTTGACAGTGTTATCCGACGCATCCACGAATATGACGACCTTTTTCGGATAGATGGCGTGTTGTAGCGCTGACAGATTGAGAGAACTCGCGCCGATGATGATCTCCGCGCTACTATGCCGCACGACTCCAGCTGTCCAACTCACATCCGTGTCTGTCCCGTTGGCCGATACGACACAGCCTTCAAGCACACCGATGCCTTCGGCGGCGAACCGGTCAATCTCATAGTCGAGCGCGAACTTCACATATCCGTCTTTGTCCCAACTTGTGGGCATCCTAAATCACCTTCCAGTACACTTTCTTCTGCTGAGCCGCATCCTGGGCGGCTTTGAGATCGTTTATCAGGGCTTGGATTTTCGGGCTTGTCGTTTCCTCGCCGCCGATCTTGAGATACCGATGGTAGATTTCCACGGCGCACAGCTTAAGGATTGTGTCCTTGATGGCTTGTGGCGCATCATAGTAACCATGCGTGTAGGTCACGGCCACAGCATCATACTTGTAAGGCAAGAGCTGTGTGATGGCGAGAGCGCCCTTGCGCATCATCTCCGCGCTCGCATAGTAGCCGGACATCTCGCTCAGCGGCATGGCCTGGAATGCACCACCGGTCACGCGCTTTTCCACGGCGCTGATGGCATTGATTGGCCAGTAGATTGTTTGCACAAAGCGCTCGCCTCGGCTGAGATCGTGCTTCTCGCTGGTCTCTGTGTCATACGCGAACAGCTTTTTTGTCCGTGGCACTTCGCTGTACCAGTTGTCATATCGGCGCTCCATCTGCTCCCCGATCGTTTCCAGCTCGTCGTCGCTGATTCCCTGCGCGACCGGCGGGCTGTCAAGCAGCCTTGTGGCCGCCAGGCGTATCTCGTCTACCCCCGACACATACCGCTTAAGTTGCGTCCAGGGCGCGATTGTAGGGGTAAAGCCCACCTGATAGGCAAGTGTGTCGCCCGTGCCCGTCGGATTCAGCGTGGCCTCATACGGGCCGCTATCACTTCCCCAGAAGATGTTCGTGAGGTCCTTGATGACATCGGCGGTCACAAGCACGCCCAGTGTGTTGCTCCACAGCCGATGACCGTAGCCCGCCACTTTGCCAGGCGTGGCGATTGAAATGGCAAGGCTGTTCTTGGTCAGCCGCAAATTCTTGAAATATTGACCGGCATTGGCATGCGCGTCCGATGCGAAGTACAACGCCCTGTCGTTCTGTTCGAACCGACAGTCCTCAGCGAAGATCTGGTCCGTGTTCGTACCGCCCGTGATTGAAAGGCCGTCTTGACAGTGCATGATGCGGCACTTCCTGAATGCGCCTGAGCCGGACACGAATGACACGGCATCTTCAGCGTCCTCGAGTACGACCTCCAGGAAGTTGAGCGTCATAGCGCCTTGTGTCTTGAACCCTTTCCAGTTGCCGCGCCCTGGGCTGGCCGCATGAATGTGAATCGGCGCACTTGGTTCTCCGCCGGCCACGATTTGTCCGTCCGTGGCTTCAAACAGGAAGTCACCATCACTGATTACTTCGCAGCCTGGTAGAATGTTGAGGACTTGGCCCAGGCCCATCACACAGTCCCCGATTAGATGCACAGGGCTGGGATTGGTGTCGTCTCCCCACGCCTCTGTGATGATTGTCCCGCTTTTCTCTGTCATGTCATCTCACCAAGTCCCACACGATCGCTATGACCGTTGGAACGACCACGACAAGGATGCCAATGATTACCTTCCAAGTTGTCTCCATTACGGTCACACGCTTTTCTAGGCCATCAATCTTCGTATTCTCAGCCGTGCAGCGACCAGCCACGGCCTCACGCTCATCCTTCATGTCTTGTAGGGCCTGGTCTACCTTTGTCTCCAAGCCTTCCAGCTTGGTCACTGTGATGACTATCAGGTCGTGGTCTCGCATGTCCCCGTACTGGCTCTTGTCGTTTGCATCCATGTTCGTGCCTCCGAAAAAGGTTTGGATGCCACGGTCAGCCCGTGGCCTTCTGGACTATCGCCTTCAGTAAGTCCATGCCCACATACGCCATACCAATGACGGTAGGCGCGAGGACGACGAACAACTCCAAAGGCTCCAGGTCTTTCAGCGCTACAGTTATCATGCCGTACCCGAACACAAGGGCTACGACTATGCCGGCGAACACCCTCGCGCCGATCTGCGACGGACTCGTCTCTTGTGGCGGCAAGATCGCGTGTAGAAGTCCTCCGATGAAGCCGAGCACCAGCAAGACAGACAGTGTGACTATATCCATTCCCATTTCACCTCCTCCACCAAGAACCTGCTTCGCTTGGCGCTGTCGGCGGCGTTGACCAATCGACACAAGCCTGGATGGCTTTGTTTATGCTCACCGTGCCCTTGACACGGCTGTTAATCTGCTTTTGAATCTGGAAATTGCCCAGGACGCGGGCGGCGCTGTTCTTGGTGATTGTCACGCCTTGCGCCTTGACACGGGCCTGGATGTTTCTTGTCGTGCTCAATGTGGCCTTGATTCGCGCGCCGACCTGCTTCGTCACTTCAAGACCGAATGCCTTAATTCGCGCAGCGGCATCCTTATTGATTGAATAGGTCGTTGGGCCGCCAGGTGGGCCGACTCTGGCATTGCAGACCTTGTCTATTGTCAATGCCAATGCCTTAACTCTAGCACCAATGTCTTTCGTGACCGCGATACCGAACGCCTTCACACGGCTAGCCGCATCCTTGGTAAGCGATATGCCTTCTGCCTTCACTCGAGAACCTATGTTTTTCGTGATAGACTCGGTGGCAATATAGGTCACGCGCACGAAGATGACATCCAAGTACATGGTGAACCCAGTTGCGTCGTTGCCCTGCTTACAGGCGATTCTCACTTGGTTATTCGTGTTGTTCAATTCATCCCAAGTCCACGACCGCCCGTTGGTGACATCCGCCCAAATTGTTGCCGTCTCTACGAGTACCTCACAAGTCACTTCGTCCATCACGGACTCTGTCCCCCATGATGAACCGCCTGTCCATGAGATTTCCCTGCCCATCGTGGCGATGATGCTCGTGATTGTGCTGAGGTAGTGCTGTGTCCCGATCTCGACCTTGGTAATTCTTGTCACTTCCGGGCTAGGATTCACGACTCCGAAGGTCGTCCAGATGCCGTTCTTCTCCGTATTCTTCGCGGCAATCTCGCATGATGCCTTGTTCGCATCATCCGCATAGGCATATGTCGGGTTTGTCCACTCTGTCGTGCTTGTACCCGTCGGAGCGTAAACGCTCAGTCCCCACTTGACTATCGTGCCAGTCCTCGTCCCGGATGTGTAAGTGTCTGAATCATAGAACAGCGCGTATCCAGATGCCACGGTGATTGTGCCCCCGTTCTGCGACAGCGCACCTACGCGCGCATTCACATTCACATTCCATGTCCCGTTGGTAACATCCGTTGCGCCAATGACTCTGAAATATCCCGCGTGTGTATGTGACGAGTTCGCTCCGCTTTGCATGTACGAGCCGAAGGTCCACTTCCCAGTCCCTTGCGAAAGTATCCCTCTGCTTCCGAGCGTCATAGTGCCCGCTACGGTCAGCGTGTAATTCGAGTTATGTGCGACTGTCATGTTATATGTCGCAGATGCCGAACCCACCCACAATGCGGAAGCGAACACCGTATCCTCCCCGAGGGTCAATATCTGATGTGATGCCGCGTAAGAACCCGCCTCAATCATGGTCGGGCAAGACACTGTCCCGAAAGTGACCGGATATGGTACATCATCCTTGTCCGGGATGATTTTGAGCATGCCTGCTCCAGTGATCGTTCCATCGTTGTCTATGATGTCTCCTGTCGGTGAGCCCGTGTAGTGTACCTCAAATGTCTTGGTAGTCGGGATTTCCAAACTCTTCCCCGATTCCACCACGAGTCTGGCAGCGCCTGTTTGAGCAGTCCCCGTGGTGCTTATAGTACCGGCAACACGCAGCTTCCAGAGCAAAGTCCCTTTGGCGAACTGAAGGGATTTGCCACTTCCCGTCATTCGCAAGTCCGTTACTTCGTCGGCCCATGTCTGAGCGATATTGTTCGTCCTGATGACATTTCCACCGACTACCCAGAATGAAGTGGTAGCAAAGTCGATGCGACCTTGTGTGAAAGTCATGTCTCCGTCTATGTAGACTGTTATCCCGGCAGTTGGCGTAATCCATGCGCCGCCTCCCCCATCTGCCAGCAAGAACGAACCAAGGTGGGCAGTTGTGACATCAATCTGGCATCTTCCGTCAACGCTGAGGTCGTCGAAGACTACATCCTCGCCGGCCTCCGGTTCGTGACCTAGCGACCAGGCTGTATCATTCGACCAGTTGGTGTTGCTCACAGCCCTCCAGTAGTTAGTCGCCATACTTCACTCCCGTCCGTGCATCCTTGGCACAGGCCCACCACCAGGGCGGGTACTCTACCGAGCTGATATTCCCCAACGTGATAACAGTGAACGGCAGATGGATGTCGATGTAGTGCTTGCCTCCGAGTCTCACATCCACGTGAACTCCGAAGTTGAGTGGGCCTGCCCATCTCGCACCGGTCTGAATCATCCAATGCTTGCCTTTCCAGATCTTCATCAATCCAGACCTCCCCGCCCGTCGTCGGACAGCAGCGCGCTGAAGAACTGGCCCTTTTCGTTCAGCTCGAACATGTGAACACACTTCTTCCCGTCGTACCGGTCTTTCCAGCCGATGTAGTAGGCCCGCATGTGGCCCAGCACACGCCCGTCGTCCGTCCCGATCGTGATTCGCGGCTTGCAGAACCAGATGATTTGACAGTTGGGCGGTGGTTGTACGCGAAATCGCATGCCGTTTCTGAAGACGACGAGCAGACTGGTTGCCTTGGCCTTGTGCTCCAATTTGGGATAGTCATCGCTACCTCTCATGATTGTCCCGTCCGGCATCTCCATGTGCCAGGACTCATGCAGCATAGGCTCTGCCTTGTCGCCCGCCTTGTCCGTTTTCAAGGTGCGCCTCCTTATTGCTCGTCGTACTGGAAGGTTATCGTCTTCGTGTTCAGGTCGCCTTGCGGCGTGCTGCCCGTGGTCTGCAGCTGGAACTTAAGATAGTCGCTGTACCCAACGGCTACCAAGTTGCCTGTCAAGCTGCCGCCGATGCCCAGGTTCGCTGCGCCAGGATCGGCTTCAGGTATCGCGTAGGCCGTGTAGGTCGTCTTTGTCCCTTGCACATAGACCGTCACCTTCACGGTATCGTAGTTGCCTTGTGTCGTGTGCAGACTGGCCTGGATGCCTTCGCCCGTCTTGTACGCGCCTGCCGATTTGTACACCTGGAAGTTATCCAGCTTGTTTGCTGTTCCAGCCGACCAGTGCATGCGCGCATTCTTCGCGTAGGCGTTCTCGCCTTGTGGAATCGGATAGGCCGTGTAGTCAAGGTTCGCGGCTTCCGTGTCGCCACAGTTCAGGTTGCCGACATTATGCGTGATGGTTTCCGATGAGCCGTTGCTCTCACAGATCTCAACTGTTGCGACCATGTTAGCTCCTCAGCACGAAACCGACATCTCGCGGTGTCAGCCCGTTGGCTGCTTCACAGTGATGGTCCATGTAACCATCAATCGTCTGCCAGCCCTTCCCGCAGCGGCCACACTTGTGCCCGACAAAGCCTGGCGGCGCTTCCTTTGGTTCCTGCTTCTTCTTGTGCCACCATTGCATGAGCTCACCCGATCGGTTCGCAAGTCACGACGATGACGACTTCACCAGTCGCACCGGCGTTCTTGGCCGTTGCGTTCCTGTTCACCAAGGACACATGCAGTTTCGGCTCGACGGCTGGCGCATCATCATCCACATAGATGATTGGCGCGGCCAGTTCCTTGCTCGCGTAGTATGTGCCAGTCACGCCTAGTTGTTTCTGGTCTGCTACGGCGATCGCCACACGGCTTATGAACGCGTCCAGGTCCATGTCCGCATCTTCAGCCGTTGCCTTGTTCCAGAACACCAACTCCCAGTCTAGAGCCTGGTCTGCCATCATTGTCCACTCTATGATGGCAAACTTCTTCGCGCCCGCGCCTGTCGGTATGTCCTCTTGCTCAGCTGCGTTCTGAACTATCGCTCCCGTGAAGTGCGTGTCCTTGTCCGAGCGTACTCTGAATACATCGGTTCTAGCCATGGGCGTTCACCTCCGCCTATGGCGAACCGATGACGAACAGATACCACAGTCCCAGATCTGATGTCGCCGCTACTTCCGCTGCCAGCGTGGCATTGAACTTCAGCTTGCCGTTGGCCTTGTCCCAGTTCGGGATGGCCACGCCCGCCAATGTCCCACCACCAGCATGCGTCGCGAACACCGCATCCATGGCCGTTAGGCCAAGTGATGCAGGGCTCAGCGTCTCGCCGCCCGTGGTATAGCTGGTCACATCCATGTACACCAGGCGTACCGCCATGTTGCCCGCCACGATCTTCCTGACATCCGTTACTGTCGAGGTCATGTTTGTGCCTCCTTAGTTGCTCCCTTTCGTTTTCCGAACGACCTTGGCCACGGCCTCCGTAGCCTTGTCCACAGCGATCTTGACCATAGGTTCAACTACGGCCCAGTCCTGCGGATTGACTTCAGCCATCCGCCTGAACATGGCTATGTCTTGTTCGTCCTTCACTTCCACGGGCGCGCCAGGCACGAACATGTAAGCTTCTGGTCTCGTGCTATCTGCACCCTTGTGCTTCACATGCCCCAGCGCCCCTTTGTAGACTACTTGTACCATGTTGCTTCCTCCGTTCAAGGAAATGGGAAAGGGTTTAGGGACTACTTCAGGTCCCTCAATCTGGCACAGGTCTTCGGGAACATGTCGATGAGTTCACCGATGCCGTACCACACGCCTCTGATGAGGTGTCCGACAGCGAACATGTCGTCGCTTTCCTGGTATCCGATCGGCTGACCGAACTGGAACGCGAGATAGTCGTTGTCCATCAGGTACACTGGCGAGATCGTGTCGTCCGTCTTGTCCACGGCGTCGCTCACGACGAACGGAAATCCGTCCCATGTGGCCATCTTGCCGCCGGTCATCTGGATGCCAGGCCCTACCTGGACTCCATCGCCAAGCGTGATCTTGAACGCCTCCATGCTGTACCTCACTTTCGCGGCCTCGAGTTCGCTTATTCGCATCAGAGAGTCAGGCCCAGTGGCATAGAACTTGTTCGCCAAGCTCGTCCAGTATGGCATGACGGCTTCCCACATGTCGTTGAGCAGCGCAACCTGCAGGTCTCTGTCCGTGCCAGAAGCAGCGTACAGTGGGTTGCTGTTGAACCATGTCTCCGTGCTCCTGTCCACGCCGTACAGATCCTCATCGCCGTCCGTGTAGCTCTCGGCGACTCTCTCAGCATCAGATGCCGTTATCCTGTGGATAGACTCGGCATTTGCGCCTGCCAGCGTGTTGAAGTTCTTGTTGATGTCGTTCTCCATCGCCCTCCAGAAGTCGGACTCCACCGTTCTCCTGTTCTGGTCAACGGCTACGCCATCTGCGATCTTCTGCAAGACTCGCAGCCTGGTCGTGTAGTCCGTCACGACCTCGAACTCCTTTGGTGTCGGGCCGATCTCGTAGTACACCGGCTCAACCGCTGTACCGAGCGCGCCGCCCTCTGCTACACCAAGCCCGCTGGTCTTGGATGCTGTCTTCACAGCCCTCCAGCCCTGTCTGCTCCAGCCCTTCTTGGGAATCGCTCCCGTGATGTTGTTCTTGGTGGCGTAGTTGGTGATGACAGCCAGGTCGTATACGGCGTTTATCGCGCCTACATCCGCTGTCGTCAAGGCCGCCTTGGCCATCTCATCTACGGTCACCAGCTCCGTGCCGCGGCCATCCTGCGTCGGAGACTTGAGCTCCAGCGCCTTGATGGCTCTCTCGCGGTAGTATGTTTCCAAGTCGATGCCGTCCTCATCGAAGAACGACATCAGCTCTTCCTTTCTACCCATGGGTTTCACCTTTTGGGTTCTCCGCTTTCTTGCTTAGCCCTTGGCCACATAGGCGAGCAATTCGTTCACGGACATCTTCCTGATGTCCGGCTTGCCGCCCGTGTCCGCTGGTGCTGTCGGTTCTCCGCGCTTGCTCACGGCAGGAACGCCGATCTTGCCCTCTATGGCAAGCACGCGCTCGCTTACATCGGTGAACTTCTTCACCAACTCGTCGAGCGACTTCTTCAGGTCCTCATGGCTTTTCATGAAGTCCTCTCCGCCTTTGGCCTTGCCTTCAAGGGCTTCCACGCGGGCAATCAGTGTCTTGATTGCTGCCTCGTAGTCCTCCTTCTTCGGCTCGGCTGCCTTGGCCGCCTCTGTCGGGGCGGCCTTCGTGTCCGGTTCTTTTGGCTTGTCCTTTGGCTCCTCTGCCATTGGAGTCACCCCTTTGTCAATGGCCGTCCCATGGGCGACCACTTGACTTGCATCCTTGCCCACGCTATCTGCTGCGGCGTGGGCGATCTTGCTGCACTTCTCCTTATCTGTCGTCCCTTCACTTTCCTGCTTGGCCCGACATGATGAATACGCATGGGCTAGAACTGTTTTCTGATGTTCGCTGTAATCTCCGCGGGGTTCAGGTGCTTCAAAGCCGGCATATCGTTCGCCGGCGATCTTGCCTTCCGCAGCCCGCATGACCGTGGCACAATAGGCTTCCGGGTCGTCCTTATCGCTATTGGACGCCACACATGCAGCGAAATCCTTGAAGCCCGCAAACGGCTTGCTGACGGCATCTAGCAGCCGCGCATTGATGTCGGCTACGGCTACATTCGCCTCCACGCCCGCGGCCTCGAGCTTGGCTAGGTACTCGCGGCATTTCGGGCACTTCAGTATCAGCTCCGCAACGGGCACGCCCTTCGCCATCGCGGCAACGGCCTTGTCCGTTATCTCAAGCCCGATCTTCCTGTCCGCTGTCATGGTGTCACGCGCCATTGCTTCGACATTAGGCCCTACCTTGGCCAGCCCTGCCTGTACAATCTGCGCCGTCAAATGACGCACATCATAGTCCGGCGAGTTCATGGCGGCCATGAGCCACGCGCCTTCAGGGCCTTCTGTCTTGGCCACATAGTTCACCGTCGCGCCTATGTTGGCCGGTGATGCGCCTACCCAGCCCACGGCCCACACGCCAATGTCGCTTATCTTCTTGAAACAGCGATCGGCAATGCAGATGCGCTCTTTTGATAGAGGCAGCCCGCGGATGCTGGTCGCGCCTTTCGTTCCGTACTTCTGGATGATGCGCCAGACTTCATCGTGATATGGAATTTGAGACTCATCACTGTCGTAGATGCCGAACTTTGCTTCAGGACGATTGTCGCGCATGCGCCAGGCGACCGGCTCGCCAATGAACAGGTCGCTGTGATACCAAGTCATCATCCCGTGCTTGACGAACCAGGGCATGACCTTCGGCCACGCATCGGCTGTGATGAACTCGTTTTGCTGGTCCACCATGGGCGCGTTGATGAAGGCTTCTATGACACGCCCATTAGGCCAGGGCCGTTCATCCTTCCATGCTTCTTCTGGCATCAGCCCACCTCTAACGTACTTGCGCCGGTTTCGGCGGCGTACTTGGCTTTCGCATCCTCGATACGCGCCACGACCATGTCCTCGATTCTCGGCTCTACTTCCGCCACGGCATCAGCGAGATATGGATTGCCTGCTCTCGGCTTGAATGTCGCAGTATGAGCGCGCACACGCACAATCCGCGGCGCGATCGGTTTCCCCCACGCCCACGCTTGCAGGCGCATGTGCGGCGGCACTTGCACAGTCATGGGCGCTTTCAGGCCGTCGTGAACAATCCTCGCGTAAGGCGTGTGATAGCCAACTACTTCATAGTCGCCAAAGCGGGCAATGTTCAAACTGTCTCGCAGAGTTCCGCCCGTGTAGCCCTTCCTGCTCTTGCCCACGGGCACAAGCCGCTGGGATTCCAACGCGATCGCGTCCGCAATGTCGCTGATGCTGGCCCGATATGCCTCGCGCATTCTGTCGGCCATACCAGCAAAAGCGTTTGCCGCGCCCTCGGCGTTGGTTGAGATCTTAACCGTAATCATGTCAGCCTCCACCGGCCTTCATGTAAGAGGCCGGTTTCCGCGCCCAGGCGCATCGACAGTTAGGGCCGTGGATTGTCCCGTCACCGCCTATGTTGCGCATCTCGGAGAATGTGTACGGATTTCCATGGAACGCCTTGAGCAGCCCGTTCACTTCAATCGTTCCGCCCTCGGCCACGGCGCGGCAATGTTCGCACACGCGCTCGTCACGCGCTATCACCAGCTCATATCGGTCTTCCGGCGCACCCACCTTGGTCCACCGATTCATGCGGGCCAGGTTCGTTATCCTGGTCGTCTCTGTTCTGGCGATTCGGCTCAGCTCCCAGGGCGTCTTGTCCAGAAAGTCGGCCAGCTCTTTCTTCAGGTCGCCCAGGGCCAAGCCTTCCGGGCTTTTCTCTGCGCGCTGGAACACCTCGATTATCATGGCCCGCTGTTTCTTGCTGTAGTTGTCTAGGGCCACTATCATGCCGTGAGGATCGCGCGATAGATAATCAAGCGCGTCCTCGTCCACTTGCTGAAACGCTGGGTCCCAGCCTTCCTTGGACGCCTCGCGTTCAAGCACTTCCTGGTAGTAACTGCGCTCGAACGCCAGGGCTTCGCGGGCCAGCTTTGTCTCCAGGTCGGTCATGGCCTGGTTGATGGCTGTTTGCAGTTGCGCTTGTGTCGTGGCCGCGGCGATCTTGCGCGCCACGGTCGCCTGAATATCGGCCATCTTCGCGTCCAGTTCCCGTTCGGCCTTGCTTATGCCCGCAGGTACTTCGCCCTTGGGCAAGTCCCTTGGTGTCAAGTGCTTCTTGACACCTTTATGAACACTGAGCCCGCCGAGTCCCGGCGCGACACCAGGGCCAAGGTCCTCAACCGTGACTTCCTCTGTCGGCTCTACCAACGGATTCGGCGGGCTGACCTCACCTGGGCGTACCGTGTCTGGTGCGGGGGGAGAAAATGGAACACCAGGCAACGGTCGTACCGGCTCGGCCTCCTTCCAACCAAGTATTTCGATTTCGCCGTCCTTGTCCAAGCGGGCGATCGCGCCACAGTCTTGGAGCTGCTTCAGCGTCTGGGCCTGCAAGCTCTCTATCTGTGCCTTGCGCAACAGGTCGTCCTTCTTGGGCGATTTCAGCACGAACTCAAAGCTCTTGATTTCCTTGAATAGGGACAGGATGCGTGTGTTGAAGAACTCCTCGATGTCGGCCTGGTCTTCCTCAATCGTGTCGTAGCTGGCTTCCATGATTTCCGTCTCTTTGCCCAGCTTGCCTGGTGTCTGGATGCCCAGCATGGTCAGCGACACGCCGAAGTTTATTCCGATCGCCTCCCGATAAAACTGAGCCAGATTCACGGCGTCCAGGTCAACCAGGGAATCAAGCAGGTCGATGACTTGTGGCGGCTCTGTCACGCCAATGACGAGGTTCTTGCGGATGTATGGCTTGTCCTGCTTCTGCGCCGTGATTTCGCCGAACATGGCGTTGACATCACCTTGGCTCATTTTGGGACAGGCGATAATCTTGTCCGCGCTGGTGTTATTCGCGTAGGCGCTGAACTGGTAGCGCTCCATCCACCGCAGGATCTGTGCGATGTACCACACGCGCTCCACCGTGCTGAACCCACGCTTGCGCCCGCCATAGGCCCGCGGCTGATGATGCACGATTTCGCCATGTGTCCAACGGGCCACTACCTTGTCGCCGTCGTCCACCATGGCCCACACGGTTTCCACGATCGGGCCGCCACATTCACGGCACGCCATCTCGCCCTCGCCGTAGATTGTGTCCGGCTTGTAACACTTGGGACAGAACAGTTGCTTTGGCTTGTCGGGCATACGCTCGCGCATGTACTCGCTCGGCAGCGGATACAGCTGTGTGGGCCGGCCAAGCACATCCGGCAAGACCTCAATGAACGCATCCGCCGTCACGATATGATACCAGGCCACACTCTTGATGACATCCTTCATCGGGAAGGCAACCTGGTCATGCCCGTCATCGTTAGGCTTCTCGAACAACGCCTTGATGCCCTTGATGCCGGTGAGCTCGGCCTTCTCAAGCGCTTCGCGCTGTGTGTTATCTATGCCTTCCTTGAGCGCGAACTCATAGCCTTCCCGCGTTACTTCAGTCACGCGTCTGTCGATGGCCGTTCCGACCATCCATTCCTTGGTGACAAGCGACACAAGTTCCTTCGGATTCCTCAGCGGGACAAGAAAGCCGTCCTTCTCCCGCGCGCCGATCGCGGTGGATGTCTTGGCTTCCCCTCGCTTGGCTTTGTCCAACCAATCTCGCGATTGGCCTACCGGCTGTGCAGTACTCTTGGCCACGCCGAGAGCCCGCCAAAATCCATCTAGAAGGCCCATTGGTTCTTCAACGGCGCTTGTCGTATTTCAAAACTACGGTACTGAGGTTACTTTTCGTCATTCAGCAAAAGAGTCCCGTGAAAGTCAATTCCCTTGGCCTTAGCGAGTTGATTGCATAGCTTGACAAGATGCTCCCGATTGACATAGGCCAAGTTGCCAATCTCGCCGCGAATGCCGGCCATGAGGGCCAGTTCACGGGCCAGTTCATCTCGATTCTTGTGCTTGACTCGCGCCATCGAATTCCTCCAATATCGCCACGACCTTGCGCGGACTTTGCTGTGGACCGGTCATAGACAGTTCCCCCACTTCTTCCCGCATCTAGGACAGTAACCTGGTTCGGCCGTCGTTGGGCTCACATATCCACAGCAGGCGCAAACCCACACCTCTCCGACAATGAATGACTGGGCCGCGCTGGCACAGTGTCCATTCGTGCATTGCTCTTTCTCGTCGCTCATGCTACCTTCCTCCCGTATTCGGGCCGGCGATAGGCTGGCCCGCCGCCCAGGCCGTCCATCCACTTCTTGCTAGACCTGAGATACCTGCCGCTTTGGCTGGTCTTGCCCTTGAACCCAGGCGGGCACAGCCGCTTGCAGATCTTCTCACCGTCGTACTTCGCGAAGTCTGCAAAGCTCTTGAAGGTTCCGCATTCTACGGGCGTACCGTCCGGCATTTTGTCGCGCCAACACTGCATCGAAACACCTCCGTGTCCGGCTCCATCGGGTCTATGATGCAATCATCCTCGTCGTCGCTGAACAGACATTCACCTTCTTTATTGAAGGGGCACCAGGACTTGTCACAGCTTTTCGCGCACAGTGTCATGCTTTGCCTCCTTGTGCAATCCCAACTTGCAGACTTGGGTGTGCACTGCCCCAGCGCTGCGACCATAGTGCTGAAGGAAATAATCATTGACCGCTTTCGTGTCCGCGATTGGATAGTACTTCTTGAGAACGGCGACCTCTTCCTCGCTCCATGGCGGCGCGTTCCTGTCGGGCGCGTTCTCCAGTTCAGGCACGACTATGTCTTCCCATAATTGTTCCTTTGGCTTGTGTCCTTTGCCCATGTGATACCTCCCGATCTTCCTTCAGTCCTTGAACACCTTGATGCTCGGCACACGCGGTTCGGCCTGGAAATCGGAATCGTATGTCCCGTCATCGTTGGTGTCAATAACCAGCCAGCCGATCTCAGGCGGTGTGATGATGCCCTTCATCACCTCATACGGCGTCGGACCTTCCCAGGCCGGCAGCACGAAGCCGTGACTGTGGCTGTATCCCACCTCCACATAGAAGTGAATGTGGCTTCGTATCACTATGTCCACATGCCCGTACTTCTTCCTGCTGTCGTTCAGCTTGAGCAGAACCATGTCTCGCGCCAAGGGCGTTGTCAAGTACTGCCATGTGGCCTTGCTCGGCGGTATGAAGTGCTGCACATGAAACCTGAGCCCGGACTTGGCATCTTCCTGGATGAACCGCGGCTCGTATTCGGCTTCTACGGGCCGGCCCAGCTTCGGGTTCATCATCTGGTCGGCCACATACTGGTCCAGGTTCAGGTTCTCCTCGACATGGTAGTTGCTCCCGCGGCTGATGCGGAACTTGTTGCATCTCAGTGTCTTGAGCAGCGCCACGGCGTTCATGGCTTGGGCGCGCTTGTCCGTCGTCCACTGGTTCAGGCCCTCGGCCTTACGCTGCGGGCCGTCACAACATTCGCCGTTCACTATGACCAGGTCGATTTTGCCCAGTGTGTCGCGCATCTCCCACCAGTCGTCCAAGATCCTGCGCTGATTCCTGTTCGGCTTTACCTCGTTCTCGTCTCCGCTTTGAACATCCTTGATGATGCCCCTTTCCAGCATGACAGCGGACCAGCTGCCCATGTGGATGTCACCGATTCCTAGCACCCGTGTCATGTTCTCATGCCTCGCGTCTGTGCAATTTCTGATAGTCCATATTTAAAACATTTACATTTCCTGCACATCATACGCCCTCACCTCGCATCAACGCGCCAAAGTCTACCCACACACCGCCGAACTTCTGGCCGCCTGTAGCTATCCATTCATGCACGCTCAGCTCGAGCGCGTCCAAGATGTCGTCGTGCGCTCCCCTGGGAAATTGTAGGTATTCCTCCAGGAAATCGTGCTGGCCGCGGCTCACCATTATCTTGCCGTTCTGGAAGTGCGGCGACAGGGCCAACATGCGCGTCACCTTGTCCTTCACGGTCTTGACTCCAACGATCGGCATGTTGCTCACGGCCTTGGCCGCCTGCACTATGCTCGCCTGGTAAGCGTTCTCCTCCACGAAGATCTTCTGCGCTCCCCACACGCGCTGCCACTTGGCTATCTCCTGCAGCAGCTCGGGGAAATCGACATGGCCCTTCCAGGCTTGCAGGACATAGATGTTGCCCGTCGGCTTGTCCCGCCCGCTTACCACGATCGCGCTGAAGTCGGCTGTGTTGCTCTTGCTTATCGCTGGGTCAACACCGAACCGTATCTCAAGCGGCTCGGGATGGTCCTCGTAGAAGTGCAGCCATTCCTCCTTGAGCAGCTCGCCGGTCAAGGGCGTTGGGTCGTTCATGTATTCCGCGCTCCAGTAGATTGGCCCAAGGGCCATGCGTATCCGTTGCAGCGCGTCCCAAGGATAGCGCTCAGGCCACAGAACCTTATGCTCCGCCTCGTTCAGGATGGCCTGGCGCTTGAGTACCTTGAAGTCGCCGCCCTTCTGCAAGTCCGCGTACAGGTCGGCGTAATGCTTGGTCGTGCCTTGTACCAAGATCTGTCCGTCCATGTCTAGACAGTTAATCAGCTCCTTGAAGAACCAGCGCTCTATGGTCTCTCGCGTGGTCTTGCTCATGGCGTCGTCTGTGTCAAACAGGTCGTCGGCCAAGATGAGGTCGTTCTTCCTGCCGGTCACAGATCCTCCCCAGCCTTCGGCGGCCACGGTCGGGTCCTTCAGGTTCTTGGAACGCTTGACTATGATGCTGTGGCCCGCCTCCTTCATCAAGGGCGCGAGATTGAAGTCCCGCTGCAGGCCCTCGTTCAGCATAATCTCCTGCTTGATGGGACTGATGAACTCGGCGGCCAAGCTGTCGCTCTGTGTGACCACCAGGATGCGTATGTTCGGGTTCTTGCAGATGCGCCACAGCCCATAGTCCACCACCATGGTCTCCGTCTTGCCGTGCGTTCTCGGCTCTAGGATGAGCGCCCAACGATTGGCCTCGGCAAAGTCTACCATCTCCTGCTGATGCCAAGGCGTGTCCCGGTCGCGGTAGTACTTCCTGAAGAAGGCGAACGACTTGAGGGCCTTCTTCTTGTTCAGTATGGTATCAGCATCACGCAGGCCCTGGGCGGTTGCGGCATAGTGTTCGGGCTTGGCTGTCGCCTTCTTGGATGTCATCGACCCACCACATCCTTGAGCCACACGCGCTCATGCTGCCACGCGGGCTTACCTATGTCATGCTCGGCTTCCAGCAGGTCATCATAGATTCCGGGCAAGGCGCGGGCGATCTTGGCCACGGTGTGCGGCTTGTGAACCGGACACCACTTGCAGCCCGACACACCGAACAGCTTGTACCCTTCGTGCATCTCGATGCCGTTCCGCATGAGGTACAGCCAAATCTCAGGCGTGGTCCAGTCCAAGATCGGGTACACCAAGGTGCAGCCTATCATTTCGTTGTCCGGCCTCGAGTATCGCCCGCCATACTTGGCCGCGCCGCGTGGCCCATAGACCACGGCCCTGTGCGCGCTGTCGAACTGTCTCACGCCCACTAGCTTGTACAGCGGCTCTTTCCCCCAGACCTTGCGGATGTACACGCGCCCAGGGCGCTGCTTGCACCATATCGAACACCAACGGTTCGCCTTGCTTGGGAAGTAGCCGTAGTATCTGATATAGTCCACCAGGTTCACCACTTGGTCAGGGATGGTCCTGTGCTTCACGCGGTCGCGCTCAGGATGGCTAACATGCAGCCTGAGCCCGAACTCCTTGCAGCGCTCGCGCACATACGGCAGCGTGCTTGGCAGCTCGAAGCCGGCGTCCATGTACATGCACTCCACATTGTCCGTCACCTTGAGCGCCAAGAGCAGGCACACAAGGCTGTCCTTGCCGCCGCTGAAGTTGACAATCAACGGCCTGTCTCCCTGGAGATACGCCTCGGGGATGCAGCCGCGCAAGATCTGTTCACCCCAACGGGCCTTGTCCATTGGCCTCCACCTCCAGCGTCTTGGCCTTGTCCAGGATGAACCGCTGCCATTCTTCAGGCACGCCCTCAAGCAGGTCCACCAGCACGACAGCCAAGTCCTGGCGCGTCATGTTCACTTGCACCATGCTGCCAGGTTCGGCGATAATCCCTATGCCGCCTGGCTTGAGATAGTCTAGCTGCACCTTGGCCATGCGATACAGCTGAGCGCCAATGTGGCCTATCCCCTTGAGCCGCACAGTGGCCGGCTGGTCCTTGTCATCCGCGATCGCCCGCGCTCGGTCTACCAGATCGCCCAAGGCCATCAGGATGCGTTGCAGGGCCTCTTGCGCCGCCGCTGCACCTAGCTTGAATGCGGGGTCAGCCTTCAGCTCTGCCAAGTCTCGCGCCGCTGTGCTGTGGCTGCATTTCATCCTTGCGGCTATCTCATCCACCGTGTAGCCGCGAACCCACAGCGCCTTGACATTGAGCCGCCTGGCTACGGCCTTGTAGCTCGGCGCTCGTATTCTTTGGATGGCGCGTGTTTCTGTTTCCGGTGTCATTTTGACTCAAATCAATCGACAGTCGCCGTAACCGTTGTAGGTCCAACGCCGTTGATTCCTTCAAGGTCCGCCCATGCCTTGATGTACACGACTTCGCCCGCCGGGAAGCCCTCCATCTTGGCCATGGCGATCTTGTGCGGCCTTCGCTTCAGCGCGCCTCTGCACAGCTTGAACACAAGTGTTCTGGTACTCCACATCTCAGGTTCCTCCTGTACTTGCACTTCTTCCGAAAGTCCGGGCCGCCTATGACCAGGACTTGCATCATCTTCTCTAGCCAGTACTTCCCCCGCTTCGGCTGCTGCTTTGTCATGCCTCGCCTCCTTCTCTCTTTGGTGTCACCTTTCTCTCTTACGGCGGCCTACTTCATCACTCGGACAGTCATGGTCACGGTCACTTCAGCGCCGCGATCTGTCAGCGTCTTGATGACACTACCTATCAAGGCCCACGGTTCGACCTGGTGCTGTACCTTGATATTCGCCAAGCCTTTCGATTCAGTCTTATCGGCAATGGCTTCTTCGGCCTCTTGTTCCTCTCTGAGATTCTGCCGAGAACCACGACCAAGTTCGGATTCACTTCTAGCGCCGGCGTGCATGTGTCCCGCATGCGTATGCAGCCCACGCTCAGTCCGACATCCTTTGCCACAGATCTTGCAGACGAACATCAAGTCTCCTTCTCTCAATGGCGACAAGACGCTATGGTTCTTCATCCAATGTTCCTCGAGCTCGGCTTTGCTCGCCATTATCGCTCCACACTGTTTACACGGCCATGTTACGGGTGCTGGCATCTTCTTCCTCCTTACGGTAGCTCCGCGATCGGGAACACGCCCTTGAGGCCGTTCTTCACGAACACCTTATGGCTTCGTGCATGCGCCCAGCCTATCAGGTCGCGCGCCCAATCGGTTACTTCTTGCAGTTGCGCGGGCGTGTACCGGCGGCCTGTCTGCTCACCGATAACCCACATGTCCACGCGGCTTGCATCTTCCTTGTACTCATCCACGATCGTCATAGGGTCGCCAAGCAACGGCTCGGCGCTTACCCAGTACACGCCGTCCTGCTCGCATTGAGACAACATGAACAGGCGTTGGGCTTCCTTGTCGTGCAGCGCGGCATCGAATGTCAGCGTCGTGCCTAGCCACTTCTTGTCTCCGAACCACCAGCCATAGTAGTCTGGATTCTTGGATAGGAACTGGAATGTGTGCTGCGTGCAGCGGCGCGTCACATCGAGAATCTTGTCCACGACTTCTTCTTCCATCCACTCCCCGAACAGGTCTCCCATGTCGCACACGAAGATCTTGCTGGGCTTGGTCACTTCAAACGGCTCTTTCAAGCGCTCCGGTCTGAAGGTCGGCTCGAACCTCTCCTTGTAGATGCGGTTCGCGATCGGCCGAGCGTAACAGTAGGAACAGCCGTGCTTGCAGCCCGTACATGGATTCCAGGTGAAATCCGTGTACGGTATCTTGTCCGGGCCTTGTGGGTTCATCGTTTCTTAACCTCCGGGCGCGGTTTCCCGTAACTGCACCACCAATCTTGGTCTGTCTGAACTTCAATCCTCGTGACGGCTTTTCGGATGACACAACCTTCATCAGCGTACGCACATCGGTCACACGATTCGGGATACGCCCTGTCGTTCATTTATCCGCCTCCACCACACGCTGAAAATGCGCCCATCCTTGAACGGAATACGCCCAGCGCGCTCCGCATTCCTGGCATTCGATTTTGTCCCCCTTATCCAATAATTGTGCATGCTCGCATGTCACTTGTCTGCCTCCTCATTGTACTTGTAGATGATGTTCCCTTCAGCGTCCAGCCGATCGGGCACTAGAACATAACCGTACAGGCGTACCAGGCCGCGGCCCGTGTTCGGCTGATTCCAGTTGTACTCGAACCAGTCCGCTGCTGTCGCCCGCCGGTATCGCGCCCGCCAGAGACTTCTGTGGCTATTGTAGCCTTCGCCGCGCCTCATCAGGAAGTGCGTGAAGAACCTGTCCACCTCGGGCTTGATGTCGGCATAGCATGTTTCGCCCTTGGCCTTGGCGCACAAGATCGCTTGGCCAAAGTGGCCCGTGTAGCTGTTCCACTCAGGCGGAACACCACAGCAGTTCACGCTGTCATTCATCTCACGGCAGAACGAGTCGCTCACATAAAAACGCATGCCCAGGTCGTGCGTGTAATCGCGCATGGCCTTGAACACGGGCAACTTGATTTCCCGGTTCAGCCGCTTGTACGCCGCCTGCTGGCTGTGCTTGTGGTAGAATGTCCACACATCGAACCCGACCAGCTTGCTGATTTCGTCATAGCGTTTTCTCAACGGCGCATCGGCGCGCTGGTCCATGCACCAGAACTCTGTGCTCACACTGTCCGCGCCCTGGCGCTTGGCTTCCTTGATTGTCTCGCGCCAATCTTCGCTGAGGCCAATCATGTACGGCCTCAGTCTCAAGGTAACATGTAGACCGTGGGCCGTGGGCCGCCCGATCATGTCCATGCGTTCCTGCGGGCTAGCTACCCCGCGCTCCATCTTCTTGGCCATGTCAGCGTTCATGGTGATGATGCTTACCTTGGTGTGCCAGTTGTGCTTATGGCGGGCCATCAGAGACATGTACCGAGGATCTTGTGTCCACCAGGTTCCCTTGGTGCTGAATGACAGCGGATAGTCGATGCCGTCGAAGAACCGCAACAGCTCAAGGCTCTTGCCAAATCGCTTTTCATAGTTGTCGAATGGGTCAGCCAACGCTCCCCATTGCATGATTTTTCTGGCCTTCACATACGGCAGGAACTGGCTGTGGCTGCCGTGTGGCGCGCCCAGGAACAGGCTTTTCAGTTTCTCCACGCTCGAACATTTCACCTTGAACCCGCCAGCCTTGAGCCCGCCCAGCGTGTGAATCTTCTGATAGAACGCGAAGCAGTAGAGGCAGCCATAGGAACAGTAGTTGTAAGTGTCAAAGGACATGGGCATGCTGCAATCGAGGATCTCACTCGTCCACCTGGGCGACTGGTAGTTATCGCTCATGGAATCGTTCCTCAGCAATCGCTCTCGTGGCTATCAACTCAGTCCATGTCATGACCGGATACCTGGGCAACAATCCCTTGCGCCCTCCACCGTTGAAATCACAGTATCGACACAGCCCGAAATCGCGCCGGCCTTCTGCGAGCATACGCCGTGCGGCATTCAGGACGGGATGGTTCTCCCAGAACATGGCCACATTGCCGCGCGAGATGTTCCACAGTTCTTGCTGAGCGTTGTAGTCCATGCAGCACAAGTGAATCGAGCCGTCCCAATGGATGACCAACTCTCTGAACGGGTTCACACATATCTTAGACAGCGGCTTGTCCAACGGCTTGATGCCGTACATCTTCGCGGCGGCCCAATCCACATTGCCCGCATGATTCTGAAGAGTCCTGTTCTTCTTCTCTCCCGATCGCCGGCCAATGTCATCGAGCAAGATAAGCGCCCTGGTCTTTGGCCCGTGTCGATGCCACGGATTGAAGTCGCTCGCATAGAAATCCATCGGCTTGAATCCAGCCTCTGTGAAAGTCCGCATGCGGCGTTCCAGCGTGCCCTTGCCATAGCAATCGACCAAGAGAACATTTCCACCGGCCCGCCAGAAGTAGTCCACATCCCAGGTACTCAGTTTAGTGCCGTTGGTCGTCATCATGATGCTGCTCTTTGGCAAATAGCTACGCAACACGCACAAGGATGTTGCCCATTCCCCGTGCAACATAGGTTCACCACGCAAAGCCAATTCGATTCTGGTAGGATCGTATCCAGCGTGTTGTAGTTCGCGCCCAATCGCGATGACCGTGCGCAGCGACATGAAATCATAACCTGGCGGCATGGTCCTAGTGCCACAGAATCCACATGCCAAGTTGCAGCCTCGCACTAGCTCGATTTGACATGACCAGGGCTTCATCTCTTGTCCACCAGCTTGATTTCAAAGTGCTTCTTACGCGCCCTGTTCACCGTGCAAAACTGTGGGTACTTCTTGAGCAGGTACAGGGCCGAGCGCTTCACGCGGTCTTCCGTGCGCGTTTCTTGCATGCCGCCTGGTTCGGTGTAGTATGCCGTCTCCACGCAGATGTCCTCAAGCCGAACCAACTTGCCGAACCGTTGATAGTACTTGATGCTCCGCTCGAAGTCCTCCTTGTCGTCAAGGGTCACATAGAGGCCGCGGTCATGTGTGTTTATCACGCCGAAGAACGCGCCGACTATGTAGGCGATCTTCGTCCGCACACCGCCGCGCATGAAATACGGGTTCTTCACCGGATAGACTCCCCACAGCCGCGTACCTGTCTGGACGCACAGTTCAAACCCATGTTCGATGACAGCCTTCAGTTCGTCCCCGATCGCCATAAGGCCGCCGTTATCCTTGGTTAGATTGTAGATGCCTTTCAGATCGTCGTCCATCTCTACCAGGAACTCGCCCTCGCGGTAGTAATCGCTGATGGCGTTCCTTACCGCGCCCATGCCATGAGCATCCACCATCTTGCAGCGGTTCGCCCAGTGATTGGGCAAGACCCTGTCGTATGCCGAGAGCTCGGCCTCCCCTGACAGGAATATGCTCACGCTGCTCTTGAGAATGTTCGCATCCTCTAGCAGCGTTAGCGTGTGCGACAGCAGCGTGTTCGCCCGCTTGTAGCTCGGTATGGCTATCTTGAACGGTATCATGATGCCACTTGTCCTTGCCTGATCTGGAACTGAGTGTCACAGACCTTGCATATAGCCATGAGACCTCCGATTGGCAGGATGGCTGGTATGTCTATCTTCGATTCTGTGCCGCATCCGGGACACTTGATTTGCATGCTCAGCCCAGGTCCAGTATGTATCATCGTCCGGGCCGTCTCCTTCATGCGCTCGGTCAAATCCAGCCTCTTGAGCCAATCGTTGGCCTTCTCGCGAGTGCTGAATGTGACATAGACGACATACGATTCCGCGCTGGCGGCTACATCTTCGTCCAGGGCCAAGTCGGCCAGGTCGGGCGGCTCTATGCTCGCGCCCTTGAGCAGCACGGCGATCTCGTCTGCGTCAAAGCCCGTCACCAGGCGGTCCTCGTCATCAAGGGCCTCAAGCACGCTCGGCAACTTGGCATAGTCCCAGTCGCCCACGATCTTGTTCAGGGCCAGGTTCAGCGCCTTTTCCTTCTTCTCACTTAGGCGTACCACGCTGACCTCGACTTCCTTCTTCCCCTGAGCCTTGAGGATCTTCAGGCGCTGATGCCCGCCTATCACATGGCCGGTTTTCTCGTTCCACACGATCGGCTCAACCATGTCGAACTCGTCTATGCTGCGTTTCAATTTCTCGTACTGCGGGTCGCCTTCCTTCAGGTCCAGCCTGGGATTCCAATCAGCTGGAATCAGGTCCTTGATTTTCTTCTTCACTATCTCCACGGTTCGTCACCTCGAAACAGATCTTGGTCAGTTCGTCCATGGTGAACAGCACGCCTGGCTTGCCCGAAGCCAACGATATTGGCGCTGTCATGCGTTGTGTCACCAAGTCGCTCAGCCGCCAAAGTGCGGCGAAGTCCAAGAGATTTATCACGGCCAAGTCGCCCTCGTGCATGCCCTTCTTGCGAACCACAAGCAGCGGGAACTTGTGCGATCGGGCGGCCCGTTTCATGGTCTCCTTGTACCAAGCACCCACGGGCAGGCCCGCTCTCAGCTTGCACTCGATTTCTATATGGGGATGTAGGACGTCTCCTTCCTCTCCCTCGAACTGAGCGCTGCCACTTGATGGGATGCGTTTGCCCAGCAGGATCTTGGCCACACGGGTTTCCTGCTTCTGCCATGTGCGCCGGTGCGTCATTTGCGCATCAACTCCTGCAAGACGCATCGAACACCTTCGTCAAAGCCAGCGGCCTGCGCGTTCTCCATCAGGCGCATCTTTTCCACAGCGGCGGTCTTCTCGCAGGCCTCTGTGAGCTGCTTCTCCAGAACAGCTATCTTCCAACGCGCCGCCTTGAAATCGCGCTCGGTCTGTTCGCGAGCCTCGTATTGCTGGCGCGTCATCGTGATGTACTGTCTGCCCACGCCATCACGCGCCCTTGATGAAGGCTCTGAGCTTCTTCACTTCCTTGTCCCAGTCGCCTTCCTCAAGCGCCGCGCCCTTGGCGATACGGGCATGTTGCTGCACCCAGGCGCGTTGGTCGCTCGGGTCCTTGCCCTGAAAACTATCCAAGCCCTCGTCAGTCGTGTTCACAACGAGCTTGCTCGTCTTGAACGAGATCTGCACTATGGGCTTGTCCTCTCGCTGAACTTCGGTCAGCTCCTCGTTCTCCAGATTTACCTGCTTGGCCTTCTTTGGCATCTTGTGGTCCCTCCGATTTGTGGACAAGACGATAGCCGTGTTTGATGACGGCGCGCACTACGCATGGATTCCCGAACTGGTCGATGCCGCCGCGCTCACAGGCGACGGCCTTGTCGATGACCTTGTACGCATCATCATACGGCACTACCAGAGATTCCTCTGCGCCGCAACTATGTTCGAGAACCAGGCGGACACGCCGCCGTTTGACCGGCTTCTTCCGCTTGCCCATCGGCCTGAGATAGTCCGGTCTAAGTATTTGAATCTCCCGTGAAAAAGAAGCATGCGAGCTGGCCGAAATATCCTGCAACCGCGCTCCTACCGCGGCCTGTCGTCAAAGCATGCCAAGATCGCTTGCTCCTTGGGCTTGTCCCGCTTGAGGTCGTCCAGCTTGTCGGCCTGCTTCTTCAGGCGTACCAGGGCTCTCATACATTCGTCGTGCATGGCCTTGGCGAACTTGGCTTCATGGCCCGCCTCTTTGGCGGCATCAATCGCCCGCTGACACGCCTTATCCATATCCATCACGGCCAAGCGCAGCTGATAAATCGTCTCCGCCTGCATGCGGATTATCTTGGCCGCCGTCACTTCTGGCACGGGCATGGTCACCACCTGATGATGTAACATGGCATACCGTCGTCCATGTCATAGTGGCCGTCGAAGAACTGCCGCATCTGCGCGGCGTTCTCAAATCCGTCGGCTTTTGCCAGGGCCTCATCGTTCTTGATGAGCGACCATATTCTCATCTCCACACCGATGCAGCGCACCTGTTTCAGCAGCGTGCAAAATTCGGTTCGCTGGCCAGTGTACAGATAAAGTGTGTCGCCTGGTTGAACGCGCCTCAGTCGTTCCGCCAAGGTAAGCCGCGGCCATACTCGTATCGTTTGCCGCTTTCGTCCGTCCAAGATCTTGTCCTGGAACACGGTGAAGTTAATCGCTGGCATGATTACTCCCCGCGTGGCCGTGATACTTCTTCTCTGGATTGCCTGCCAGCGATCGGCGCGGATTCTTGGTCCGCTTGTACCGCCCGCACTCCCGACACCGTTTCCTCATTGGACGACGGCGCGCCAGTAAGATTCCCCCAGTTCCGTACCCAGTCTGGCCTTCATCTGCTCCCGCATACGCTTGAGTTGCTGGGCTTGCAGATGCACCTTGTAGGTGCTTCCGGGAACCTGGAACAGGCACACCGGACACATGTTCGGGCGTTCAAAGACCTCGGGCATATCCCCGCCTTCGCAGACTGGACAGTACAGTTGGCCGCAGTCTATACATTTGTGTATTATACACTTGTGTATTTCCTCCGTGTTCTCACCGTTCCTCTACCTTGACAATACGCCTCCGATTTAGCCAGATGGCTTTACCAGTCAAAAGCTGAAATTCGACGAAGGTATCATCCACCTTTTGGTCGCTATCTAAGACACATTCCAACGCTCTAACCTCCGTTCCTTCTTCCCACACGACTTTGACTTTCCTTTTCATCGGTTCTCACCTCACTTTGACCAGGCGCTTAACGCGCTCGGCCTCCAAGATTTCTACTACTTCTTTTGGTGTTTTCCGTGGCCACAAGAGCTTGAGTTCCTTCTTCCAGGTCAATTGCCAATAGTATTCCTCCTGCCCGCGGAACTCATCAACCGCTAGCGGCGCGTCGCGCCCGATCTTGTTCTTGAAGAAGCCAGTGTACCGCTTGTCGTACACGCTTATCATCTTCTCCGTCAGGGCGTGTTTCAGACCGATCTGCGCGCCGGCCTGCTTACGCCGTTGCTTCAGATACACCAGCTCCTTTTCTTTCTGGTCTATCAGAATATCTAGCAGCTCGGCCAGATCTTGAATTTCCGCGAGCTTGTCAATCGCGTCCTTGAAAACCTTGGACTTGCTCTCGATGGCTTTGGCGGCTTCCAAGATCGCTAGCTCTTGCAGCGTGTTCTCACTGACATAGAGTGTAACGATTGGCAAGTGATTCCCATCCACAAAATTCCAGGTGCGTCAGGGCGGCATAACCAAAGGAGATGCCGCGTGACATGACTTCAGTTCGCTCTGCCCTGGCGCACATTCAGGTAAGTGGTGGAGGCTGATTAAGCCTCCGGTTGCAATCATCTTGCCTTCTTGATTACCTCTAGGTCCTGGAGGACTTTGCTGGCTGAGCCCTTGTCCAGTTTGCTGAAGTCGTCCACGCCAAAATGGCCAAGGACATTCTTCACAATCTCCTCGTTCCCAGGCAGGCGCTGTACTTCTTTCGCCAATGTCTTGAAGTACTCCGCTTGCTTCGCCGTGGCCAGCTCTTGCGGCGGTAGCTGGTCCGCTGTCTCAAAGCCGCCTTTCCAGCCTTCATCGCTTGCGCCCGCATCTGCACCAGAATAGGTGTCGCTGGTGGTGCGCTTCCCGCCCTTCCGATCGGCAAGGCGCTTGGCTATCAGCGCCGCTGCGAACTTCTCAGGGATGATGGCCCTGATAGCGTTGCGCTGGGCCTTGCTCACGGCCTTCTGCAAGGCAAACGGGTCTGGGAACTCGCCGCCGCGTGCCTGCATCATCTTGTCTTGATTGCTCACGCCGTACATCTCTACGCCAGTCCCGCGGTTAGTCGCCTTGACCTGGGCCATGAACGCCCTGCCGTCGTCAACTATCTTCAGCTCGCTCAGTGAGATCGCTTGGCCCGACTCGGCCATCTGTCTCTGCACTTCTTTGACGCCAGCATACGAAAGGCCCACAGCTGTTTGCTTGCCCTTTTCGATGAAGTAGACGAAGTCCTCCAGATATTGGCCTTCCAACTCCTTTACGATCTGGCCTTCATCCCACTTTTCCATAGCCACGAAGTCCTCTTGGTCCTTCGGCTTGACTATGGCTTTCGTCTGCTCGGGCTCACCTTTGGCCGGCTGTGCCGGCTTCTTCTCCTTCTCATCTGTCATGTCTATCTCCTGGCCGCCTGGCGTTGCAGCTCGGCGGCCCATGGTGGAAATAATATGCCTTGATGGGCCATTCGCCGTCAAGGCATACAAAAAGGTTTATTGTGTGTCGTCTGGAAGATCGCTTCCGCCAGATTCTATGATGCGCTGGGCACGGCTCTTGCCATCCGCGAACCGGATTTGGGCGTACATGAAGTGCTTGACCATGTTGTTGATGCGTGTCCTTGTTCCAGTGTTGTCATCAACATCCAGGCGGAACTCCACTTGGCCCGTGCTTGGCGTACCGAGTGTTATCTTCACATCACGCCTTTCCGTCGCCATGATGGCCTGAGCTAACTCCCAGAGCATCTTATTGCCCTCGTCCATGGTCCTTCACTTCCTTGTCGTACACGATTCGCCTGTACATTTTCTCATCTGGAGATTCTCGGATGTGAACCTCCAGGTCGTTGGCGCTCTTGCTCGCTGCTCGGATGAATTGGTCGGCATCCTTTTGGCATCCGAACGCGAGACAGATCCTACTCGACTCGGGCGGATAGGGCAGCGGTATGCCGCGGTGAACGGCCCGCTGTACTAAGACCAGGTACACGACCATGCTAAATACCGTCCCGCATGCCGCGCATGATGCGCGCTGCTCTATCCATCAGACACAGAGCTTCCTGAATCTGTCTCTGCGCGCCTTTGCTCACGGTGCGCTTGTAGCCGTTCTTGAAATACACTTTGCGCCGGACTTGCCCGCCGTTTATCCGGCCCAGGCGCATGGTCACTTCACCGGCGTAATACATCTTTTTCAGTTCGACAGCGGCATGGGCTCGATGGATGCCAACGCCTTCCGCGACACCGTCCTGCGTGTTCTCATGCTTGGCCAGGTATTTGTCTTTCTCCGGGTACTTGGCCAAGTGCACCAAGATGCGCTCCCGCACAGTCATTGGTTCAAGGCTTGTTGTCTGTTCTGGATTCATCGCCTGTCACCTCATGCCTGCTCACCAGGCCCAATGCGTCTCGCCCTACTCCTTTGACGAAGGCATCCACTTTCCAATAGTTGCCACACTTGCGGCAACTAAAGACGAGTGTATCACCTACCGTCTTTGCCACGATCTTGCCAGCGCGGCCCAGGCCGCACCAGTGCGTCACCGAACCGTCCGCGTTGATTTGGAACGGTTTGTGCAGGTCTTCGGCCATCACGCTACCGCCTCAGGCACGAGAATGTGGCTGGCGACATGGCGGATTGCTGGCGACACGGCATTCATCAGCTCTCCGCCGATCGTCTCCAGCTCCATCTGTCGGTCTGCCTGTTCCGTGTCCCTAGCCAAGCGCGTTACAGCGTTGGCCAGTCCCCACTGTGTCTTACCAGCGGGCGTGCCTACTTCCTCGGCGAACATGTCGAGTAGCTTGGCTTTCTCATGGTCGCTCAGGCCAATGGCCGGACTTATCAAGTCCACGACCTCCGCGATCGGCGCTTCTAGCTTCACGCCCGCGGCGACTGAGGCTTTCCGCACGACCTGTTCCCACAGCGCCGGCTCGAGGCCGGCCTTCACCGTGTCCTTGATTTGGCTGAACAGGGCCTCATCGGTCTTCTTGAGCGTTCTCGCGCTCCAGTCAACTAGCCCTACTTCCAGCTTCTGACCAAGGTGGACATGCTTGATTATGTCCTCAGTCCACGCGCCGTTGCTGCACCACTGTCGCCACATGCCCAGCGATACGGCCATCCGCGCCGCGCCTACTTCGCTGTTCACCAGCATCAGCATGGCCTGCACCTGGTCGTTCTTGATGACCTCGGCCATGGCCGGCAACTTCGCCTTGATGTACATCCTGGTCTCGCTGATGTCGCACTGGAAGATCTCGATTTCCTGGTTCTCTTCCCTCTGTTGCTTGAGGGCGTCCAGGAAAACCCAGACCAGGTCGTAGTTGTCTATCGGCCTGTATCTGTCGGACAAGATCGCCCGAACATTGCCGTCCAGTACGCGCAACAGTCGCTTTTCCTTGGTGTTCATCCAGGCGTTGATGTTGTCGGCTTGCAGCTCGTACTTCTTCTCCTGGGCCATCCTGTCGTAGTATTTCAACGGGATGCCCATCTTTTCGGCTAGCTGCTCGTGGGCGTATCTGTTCAAGGGCAGCTCGTGTGTCGCACCACCATCCTTGGGAACAGGCACGCTCAGGACAACTCCTTCGCCTGTCGGCTTGGCCACGATCGCGTCACTTCGCACGACCAGGTCCATGCTGTTCTTCTTCTGTCTTTCCAGCTCGTCGCACAATTGCGTCAAGGTTCCTTTCCTTAACATCTTCGCATCTCCTTTGCTTCTTCGGCCTGGGCGCGATCTTTCACGCGCTCAGGTCATGTTGGTAGAGGCCGGCGGGCTTGCTGGCGTCGGGATTGATTCCCCCTCCCCTTCGCTTGGTGGTCTCATGGCCGACTGTATCAAGTCGTTTAACCGCCGGTCTCCATTGGGTGCCATCGCGCTGGTGTAGGTGGTTCGAACTCTGGAGGAAAGGACGATTCCCGCGTTAGGGGGGAATCTATTTACAACACTCCAGCGCGATGACATGATGGAAAAAGGTTTTGAGGTTTATTAGACTAGACTTTGCGGTAGAATCTGACCACGCGCTCCTTCTCGATGAGCACATTATATGTGCGGAATCCGCCTCTGTTGCCATAGCCGCCCGTGTATGGATTGCTCAGACCAATGACAAGCATGGCCCTCTTCTCGCCACGCACGAAGGTTCGTAGGATCTTGCCCAGACGCGTTCCACGCTCCGGGTGTACGAACTCGACCAGGCGGCCTTCTTCCCAGCGTTTTTCTTCGGTTAATCGCTCAGTCAAGTCATCCAATCCAATCATCTCCGCCAGACTTGGCCAACTCGCCACGCAACTGCTTGAGCAGGTTGATTTCATCCTGAGACAGAACGCCCTGGGAAACACATGTCTCCTCGAGCGTCTGCACCAGGCGGTCAAAGGTTCTTGGCATCATTTCTTCTCGGCCTCCGTTCTCAGCATCATCCTGATAAGACTGACCAGAATCCAGCCGACCAGCAGAATCATAATCCCGAGCAGGACGCTCCAATCCTCATAGGCCATCAGAACTCCCCAGACCAAGAGCAGGGTGGCAGCGACGATCAGACTGATGCAGAGAAGGTCCTTGGCGGTCTCGTTCATAGCTTCTCACCGCCTAGCTTCGACTCGTGACCGCAGTTAGGGCAATACATTGTTATAACGCCGTTTCCACCATGCCACTTCTGAAACCATCGGCTTCCACACTCAGGGCAGTTCATCGGTTCACCTTCGACTCGTGGCCGCAGTTGGGGCACATCATTCGCCAATCCTTACGCTTACGAGCGCGTATTGTGACAGGGTCGTTCTCGCTCCCGCACCTGGGGCA
>Ga0214474_1000130_pt1 | contig 39414 bp, 28 predicted proteins | sample RVTome_2_FD_187335 | JGI IMG/M metagenome (GOLD analysis project Ga0214474, IMG submission 187335) | Soil microbial communities from uranium-contaminated site in the Upper Colorado River Basin, Wyoming, United States - RVT95D214 HiSeq ... | reverse complement strand
GGCTGGGCTGCCATCTGGTCACCGTTAACGACTACCTGGCACGGAGAGACGCCTACTGGATGGGCCCAATATTCCATGCGCTTGGCCTGACCGTTGCCAGTGTATATCCGCCGCAGAGCCCTGCCGAGCAACTGCCCGCCCGACTTTATGATCCAGAATACATTGATGAAAAAGACACTCGCTGGCCCCATTTCCGGCCTATAAACCGTAAACAGGCGTACGAGGCCGATATAACCTACGGCACCAACAATGAGTTCGGCTTCGACTACCTCAGAGACAACATGACAATAGACCTGTCTCAATGCGTCCAGCGCGCCCTCAACTACGCCATCGTTGATGAGGTGGACAATATACTTATCGACGAAGCCCGCACCCCGCTCATAATCAGCGGCGCCGGTGAAGAAGCCACTCAGAAATACTACACCTTCGCCCGCCTGGTCACCCAGCTCAAGAAAGATGAAGACTATACGGTTGAAGAGAAGGAAAAGCAGACTTACCTCATCGACTCGGGCATGACCAAAATGGAAAAATGGCTGCGCCACGATGGCTTACTAAAAGCCCCCAGCCTATATGATCCAGCCAACTTTAGCTTAACTCAATACCTGGAAAATGCCTTGAAAGCCAACGTCCTGTTTAAAAGAGACCGCGATTATGTCGTTAAAGACGGCCAGGTAATTATCGTCGATGAGTTTACCGGACGTCTCATGTTCGGCCGCAGGTATTCGGAAGGTCTGCACCAGGCCATCGAAGCCAAGGAAGGGGTCAAAATCAAAGAGGAGAGCGAAACCCTGGCCACCATCACCTTCCAGAACTATTTCCGCCTCTATAAGAAACTGGCGGGGATGACCGGCACTGCCGCCACCGAAGCCGAGGAGTTCCACAAGATTTATAAGCTCGAGGTGGTCGTTATACCTACCAACAAACCTATGATTCGCATAGATAATCCGGACCAGATTTACAAGGACGAAGATACCAAATTCAAGGCGGTTACCCGTGAAATTGAGACGCTGAACAGGGAAGGCAGACCGGCACTCATCGGTACTGTCTCAATTGAGAAATCTGAGCTTTTGAGTGACATACTCAAAAGAAAAGGAGTGCCCCATCAGGTACTCAACGCCAAAAATCACGAAAAGGAAGCCGCTATTATTGCCCAGGCTGGGCGCGTAGGCGCCGTCACCGTTGCCACTAACATGGCCGGGCGCGGCGTCGATATCATACTTGGCGGCAAAAAACCTGAAGAACCCAGGCGCGAGGACTTCCCGGACGAACAGGAATGGCATAAAGAACGCCAGAAATGGGAAAGAGAATCTCAGGAATGGCCAGATGAGCACAATAGAGTAATCGAGCTTGGGGGATTGCACGTTATCGGCACTGAGCGACATGAAGCCAAGCGAATCGATAACCAGCTCCGCGGCCGCTCCGGCAGGCAAGGAGACCCGGGCAGCTCCCGCTTCTACGTCTCACTTGAAGACGATGTTGTGCGCCGCTTCGGCGGCGACCGGGTCAAAGGCTTTATGGAGTGGGCCGGCTTCGACGAAAACACACCCATCGAGCACCCCATGGTCAGCAAAGCCATAGAAAACGCGCAGGATAAAGTTACGGGTTATCACTTCGATCTCCGCAAACACCTGGTTGACTATGACGATGTGGTCAACAAGCACCGTGAGGTAATCTACGCCGAGCGTAGAAAACTACTCGAAGGCGCCGACCTTAAGACAAATATTCTATCTATGGTTCGGGGGGAAATCGAGAAGCTGGTCGCCGCCAGCTGCAGCCACGACTATCTGGAATCGGACTTTGCCGCTTTAATCGAAGAGCTTTCAACAATTATGCCGGTGCCCCCGGAGATAAATCCGGAAGCCCTGAAGCCGCTGAAGCCCGATGAAATTTGCGATAAGCTGATTAGCCATGCCGAGCAGCTGTACGAGCAGCGTGAAAAAGAGTTAGGTCCCGAAAACATGCGTAGAATGGAACGACTAGTCATGCTATTAGGCGAGGCCGGTGCGATATTATTCGCTACCGGAAAATATGAAGAAAGAAGAAAAGGTGGAATTGATGGCCAATGGAAAGAACATCTAACCGAGATGGACCATCTGCGCCAGCAGGCGGTCCTGTACGCAGCCAGGCAAATCGATCCCATCGTCGCTTATAAAAAAGAGGGCCATGCCTTTTTCCAGAGCCTCATTGCCGGCATACAGCACGACGTCGTTCACACTATTTACAAAGTCACTATCGAGAAACGGGAAGCGCCAACTCAAGAAACGCCACAGAAGGTCGCCGTTCCCGCCGGTAAAAAAGTTGGCCGTAACGAACCCTGTCCCTGCGGCTCTGGCAAAAAGTACAAGCACTGCTGCGGCAGATAAATCTAACATAACTAGCCCTGAAGCGCTTAATTGCACACAAATCCCACTCAGCCTATACTATCCGTAGACCGATGAAAAACGCTGATATCGCCAGGGTCTTCCAGGATATGTCTGACCTACTGGAGCTCAAGGGCGAAAACAAGTTCAAAATTCGAGCCTATCAGAGAGCCGCCCGCGCCATCGAGTACCTGCCTAAAGAAATAGAAATCATGCTGGAGGACGGCGAAGACCTGCAGTCTATCCCCGGCGTCGGCGAAGCCATAGCCAAAAAGACCATTGAGCTGGTAAATACCGGCAAACTCGGCGCCTACGAGGAGCTCAAAGCTGAGTTTCCCGAAGGGATTACCAACCTCCTAGAAATCCCGGGCGTGGGTCCAAAGACGGCGAACAAACTGTCCACCGAGCTGGGCATCCAGACCGTGGAGGAACTGGAAAAGGCTATAAAGGACGGCAGGGTAGCCAAGCTATTCCGTATGGGCGATAAGACGGCGGAAAACATACTTCAGCAGATCCAGACCCTACGACGCAAGGACCAGCGTATCCCTATCGGCGAAGCCCTGCCCGTGGTTGATGAAGTACTTGATACGCTGCGCTCCTTACCGGGCGTAAGAAACCTGACTGCCGCTGGCAGCCTGCGTCGCTTCAAAGAGACCGTGGGCGATATCGACCTCATGGGCACCGCGGACGACCCGGAGAAGGTGATAAATGCCTTCGTCAGTCTTCCCCAAATAAGGCAGGTGATAGCTAAAGGGCCTACCAAGGCCACGGTAATATTGCCCGGCAGCCTTCAAGCCGATTTAAGGATGGTTGAACACGATTCCTTCGGCTCCCTTCTCCAGTACTTCACTGGCAGCAAGCAGCACAACATTACACTGAGAACGAGACAACAAAAAAGAGGGCTCAAGCTGAGCGAATACGGCATAACCGACAGCAAGACAAACAAACTCGAAAAATTAGCCACCGAAGAAGCTTTTTATAAGCGACTGGGCATGCAGTACATACCTCCGGAAATTCGCGAGGACCAGGGTGAAATCGAACTGGCTGAGAAGGGCCAGGTGCCGAAGCTAATTGAACTATCCGATGTAAAGGGAGATATTCACGTACACACCGATTGGAGCGATGGACAGGACACATTAAAAGACATGGCAGAGGCCGCCCTGGAACTGGGCTACAAATTTCTGGCGATAACCGACCATTCGGCCGGAAGGGGCATAGCCAACGGATTAACCGAGGAGCGGCTGAGGCAGCAGATTAAAGAAATAAGGCAATTGAATGATAAACTCAAGGGAATTCGTATACTGACTGGAACAGAGGTGGACATACGTGCCGACGGCAGCATGGATTTGCCTGAGAAACTTCTGGCCGACCTCGACGTAGTGGTTGCCGCCATCCATTCAGCCATGAAACAACCGGAAGAGAAAATAACTCAACGTCTGGTCGGGGCTATTAAGAACCCGCATATAGATATTATCGCTCATCCCACGTGTCGCTTGCTTGGCGAGAGGGAACCCGCAGCCGTAGACCTGGAAGCTGTTTTCCAGGCTGCCATTAAATACAACAAAGCTCTGGAGATCAATGCCATGCCCAGTCGGCTCGACTTAAAGGATATTCACATCTTCAGGGCACGAGAGCTCGGAGTTAAATTAATTATAGGCACGGATGCCCATAGAACGGAGCACCTGCGGCTGATGCGATTCGGCATCGGCATATCCCGGCGAGGCTGGTGCCAGGCTAAAGATATATTAAATACCCATCCAGTAAACGAGATACTGGAATTTCTGAGGAAACCCTAGAAATGCTGGACACTACGCAATACGAACAGGTTACCCAGATCAGGCTTTGTCGCTATCCGGACTTTCCCCCTCACGCTACCGTCTCGGCTTATCTGGTGGACGGCCTCCTGGTAGATAGCGGGCCATCTTACACGGCTGAAGAGTTAACGGAGTTCTTAAAGGACAAGGATTTGAAGATGGTGGTCAACACCCACTATCATGAGGACCACATTGCCGCCGATGTCTTTATTAAAGAGAAATACGGCGTCGAACTTTTGGCTCATCCATTGGCCGTAAATCAAATCAACCAGCCCGCACACCTTTATCCTTACCAGGAGGAGGTCTGGGGCTACCCTGTTCCCTGCCAGGTCAAAGAAATCGGCGACAGTGTTAGTACGGCCAGTTTCCGATTCGACGTAATCTATACGCCGGGTCACGACCGCGACCATATCTGTCTCTTCGAGCCAATACACCGCTGGTTGTTCAGCGGCGATTTATTCGTGGGCACCCGCCCCAAAGCGATACGTCCCATGAACGACATACGTCAAACAATCTCCGACCTAAAAAAAGTGAAGGACTTAAAACCTAGATTCTTATTTCCAGCGCCGGGTAAGGTACTTGTCGAACCGGTGCCGGTCCTGGAAAAATCTATACAATACCTGGAGGAGCTGGGGCAAAAGGTTATGGAACTACACGGCAAAGGCTTGTTGCCCTCCGATATTGTGAAAGAAATTTTCGGCGGTGAGTACGAGTTAGCCGATTTTACCCAGCAGCAATTTTCAGCCCTGAATCTGGTAAAATCATACATTAAAATGGAATAACTATTATGCCACCTGAAGTATCTAAAAAGGCTCCAGATCCGGCAACTATGGCCGCTGATTCCAGAGCCATTGAGCATCTTAAGCGAGAGGTGGCCGGTGGTAAGCACTGGTATCTGGCCTTGCTCGAGGCCGTCAGACTGTGGAAAAGCACTGAAGAGGAGTATCAGGATCGTCACTGGCAGTACCTGATCGATGGAGAAGCCTTCGACTGGCTGTTGCTGGCGGAGCGCCTCACCGATGAGATAAGCCAATTCGTTCCAGAAAAAGAGAGAGTCAACCTGCTTTTCCACGATATTCCTCCCGTGGAGTTAAGCAGAGAGGAGTTCAAGAAGCTTATCGGTCCGGCTAAATATCGGGCCTATCTTAATTATTTGTACGGAGTTTTAATAGAGGAAAATCTCATGGCTGCGGTAGTCGACGAGATTCGCAAAGAAAGATTGGTATCGGGCTCCAATAAGAGTGAGGATATACCCGATAGGGCGTATCGCCGAATATACGGGGACAGTCAGCAGATACTGCTCGAAAAATTCAGAAAAGAAAAAGGGTACACTAAACGCAAATCAACAACCCTGGTGGAGCTTAAGGAATTCACCTACTGGTTATTTAAATACAGGGTGAAGAGAAGCGACAAATCACGCCTGGCCAGCGATACTAAAAAAGCGCTTCTGAAAATGCAGCTCAATCTGGCAGGCAGAAAGCCAGTCACCTAGATAGTTTCCGAGAAACCTATATTCAAATCCAGAACTCGGACTTTGTTAGTTCTGGCTCTTTATGATGATTGAGCTAAAGATCTTAGTTAATTCTATAGTCTCATTCAGGAGAATACCCTGCTCGTATCTTAAGTTCGTGTTATTGATTTCTAAAAGTTTAAGTCAATATGCGCTTTCTTTTGCTTCTTTACGGCATATCCTGATTCTCATCAAGAAATCTTTTTTCCCCAAAGATTCATTAGCTTCTATATAGTTCGCTCCCACAGAAGTTGCGGCTCTAACCAACTGTTTAGCAATTTCTCCTTCGATAACCAACCTGGGTAATTTCCTGCAAAAAATGACGATGTTTCTAGCGTACATCAGAGTCCTATCTTCTAGATCATATTGTTTTGGACTTTGAGTTTTGGTCATTAGAATTTGTTTGTTTTTTGGAGTTTGAATTTTGCGTTTTTAATTTCTGGCACCACTAAATGAGTTCCTTTAGTTCCTGTTTTAGCCTCAACAATTTATCTTTATAATCCTGAAACTTGTCTCGCTCTTTATCCACCACCGCTGCCGGCGCCTTGGACAGGAAAGATTTGTCTTTTAATCGGCCACCCAGCCTTTCAATCTCTTTGCTCAGCGAGCCGATTTCGCCTTCCAAACGCTTCTTTTCCGCCTCTATGTTAACCATGCCGGCCAGGGGTAAGACAACCTCCGATTCCTTGAGAACCAGGACTATGGCTTTCTCTTCTTTGGCCCGCCTTTCAGCGCGACCGCAAAACGCCAGCGGTCTGGCTTTGGCCAGCGTCTCTATGGCTTCGGATTTGGCGGCAATCTCTTTTTGGAGCTTATCCGAATAGACGCACGCTTCAATCCATTTGCCCGCCTCCACTTTATGCTCAGCCCTGGCATTGCGTATAGAGCGTATGACCTCTATCACAGACTCCATCACCTGCTCGGCCTCACCATCGATTAGTTTTCTGTTGCCCGTAGGGTACGAAGCAATAATAATTGAGTCTGAATCAAAGCTATTCTCGGGTAAACGCTGTTTCAAGCCCTGCCACAGTTCCTCGGTAATAAACGGCATAAAGGGATGAAGCAAGCGTAGCGTGGTCTCAACACATAAAGCCAATACCGGCAACGGCGAAAAATCTGATTTTGACAGGCGAATTTTGGCTATCTCTATGTACCAATCGCAGAAGTCCCCCCAGAAAAAGTCGTGAATTTGCCTTTCGGCCTCGCCAAACTGGAAACCGGACATCAGCCCGTCCACGCTTAATATCAGTCGATTGAGCCTGCTTAGAATCCAGCGATCTTCCACTTGTTGTGAATGTTTCGCTGTTAGCTTTATCAGAGCATCCTTTTCTATCGGGTGTGATTCCAGGCTTTGAAACACAAATCTAGCCGCATTCCACACCTTGTTAGCGAAGTTGCGCCCCGCCTCTAACCGGTGCGGCCCGAGGTTGATATCATTGCCCGGCGAAGTACCCGTCGTCACGGCGAAACGAAGGGCATCGGTACCATACTCATCTATGGCATCGTTAGGATTGAGCACGTTTCCCTTCATCTTGCTCATCTTCTCGCCCTTCTCATCGCGAATCAGGCCGTGCAGATATACCGTATGGAAAGGAATGTCTCTAGTATCTTCCAGTCCCATCATTATCATCCTGGCCACCCAGAAAAACAGTATGTCATAGCCGGTCTCCATGACCGATGTCGGATAGAAATATTTCAAATCCTCTGTTTCTTCCGGCCACCCCAGCGTCGAATGCGGCCACAATGCTGAGCTGAACCAGGTATCGAGCACGTCAGGGTCCTGGACGATTTTACTGTCGGCACATTGGCCGCACGTGGAAGGCTTATCGATGGATACGGTCATTTTATTGCACTTGGGACAATACCAGACAGGAATGCGGTGCCCCCACCACAACTGCCGGCTAATGCACCAGTCACGTATGTTCTCCATCCAGTTGAGATAGACCTTGGTGAAACGCTCCGGGATTATAGTAATCCGACCGTCAGTTACCGCCTTAATTGCCGCCTCCGCTAATGGGGCCACTTTGACGAACCATTGTTTGCTGACTTCCGGCTCTACCATGGTCTGGCAGCGGCCGCAATGGCCGACCGAATGATGGTGCGTCTCGATTTTTTCCAGCAAGCCTGACTTCTTAAAATCTTCAATCACTTTCTGTCGGCAGACAAGTCGGTCGAGCCCCGCATAGGGACCGGCTTGCTCATTCATAGTCCCATCAGGATTCAAAATATTGATTATGGGCAAATGGTGCCGCTCCGATATTTCGAAGTCTACCGGATCATGGCCTGGGGTTATCTTCACGGCTCCGGTGCCGAATGATGGATCGACGGCGCTGTCGGTGATTATGGGAATCACCCTGCCGAGTACAGGAAGGACCACTTTCTTTCCAACCAGTCCTTTGAAACGCTTATCATCGGGGTTCACCGCCACAGCCGTATCACCCAGGTACGTCTCAGGCCGCGTAGTGGCTACCGTAACGTAGCCTTCTTCACCAGCCAGAGGATAACGGAGGTAGTACAGGTTTCCGGTAACGTCCTTATGCTGGACTTCCAGGTCGGAAAGCGCCGTCTGGCACCTGGGACACCAGTTGATGATCCTCTCTCCGCGATAGATCAGGCCCTTGTCATACAAACGAACAAAGGCAGTCCGCACGGCCCGGCTGGGTCCCTCATCGAGCGTGAACCGCTCGCGGGTCCAGTCGCAAGAAGCTCCGAGCCTCTGGTGCTGATATGTGATTGCCCCGCGTGACTTTTTCACCCATTCCCAGACGCGCTCGATGAACTTCTCCCGGCCCAGCTTATGTCTGTCCAGCCCCTGTTCGGCCAGCTTCTGCTCCACTATTACCTGGGTAGCAATTCCAGCGTGGTCCACACCCGGCAGCCACAGAGAAGGTTCCCCCTTCATACGGTGCCACCGGATCATTATATCTTCCAGCGCTGCAGTCAGCGCATGACCCAGATGCAACTCGCCGGTCACATTTGGCGGCGGCATAATTATGACGAAAGGTTTCTTCCTGTGGTCTATCTTGGGAGTAAAATAGCCCTTCTCCATCCAGAAACGGTACCACTTCGGCTCCACATCACGGGGCTCATAAGCTTTTGGAATTTCAGACATACAAAAACTCATCTATAAAGAATGCGACCCACAGGGGGTCGCCCGTTTATTGCTCGTGCGTCCCGAATACGTTACTTCTTAACCAAAAACTGGACCACTTTATCCAGTATCTTATCCGCCACTTCCCGTTTTGGCAGTAGGGGTAGTTTGTCCATTTTTCCCTTGCGGTCGATTATCACCACCTGGTTTCTTTCAGCCCCGATGCCGCTGCCTTTGACCGTAACATCATTGGCTACGATCATATCTAGTTGTTTCTTCTCCAGCTTTTTCTTGGCATTGGCTACCAGGTTTTCACTTTCGGCAGCGAAACCGATTCTAAGAAACTTGCCAGTCACTTCACCCAAGATGTCAGGTGTTTTCTCCAATTCCAGCCTCAAGCTGGAAGCCTGTTCCCGCTTAATCTTGTCCTTTGACATTCTCTTAGGCCGATAGTCGGCAACCGCGGCTGCCATTATCAGGGCATCCGCTTTGGCTACGGCCTTCTTAACCGCTTCAAGCATCTCCTGCGCCGTGCCGACATCAATCATATTTACGCCAACTGGCCTGGGCAACGATGAATTAGCGCTTATCAGAACCACTTGAGCGCCGCGGTCACGGGCAGCTTCAGCCAGCGCATATCCCATCTTGCCGGAGGAGCGATTCGTCAAGGAGCGCACAGGGTCAAGTGGCTCCTGCGTGCCGCCTGCGGTAACCACAACCCGCTTCCCCGCTAAATCACCATTTCTGCCCAAAACCTGACATATAGTTCCCAAAATCTCGGTGATATCTACCAGCCGTCCCAGACCGACTCCACGCGAGGCAAGCCTGCCGTAGTCGGGTCCCACCATAATAAAACCTCGTTCCTTAAGCTTGGCCACATTCTCCTGTGTAACCTGATTCTGATACATAACCGAGTGCATCGCCGGAGCCACGATGACAGGCGCTCTGGTCGCCAGCACCGTGCAGGCAACCATATCGTCTGCCATACCGACGGCCATCCTGGCAATAATATCCGCAGTCGCCGGTGCAATCACCACCACATCGGCCGCATCAGCCAGCGCCACGTGTTCCACGCTGTATTCCGAACTCAAATCAAACATATCAGTAACCACAGGGCGTCCGGTAATGCTGCGAAAAGTAAGCGGTGTGACGAACTCCAGGGCGGCTTTGGTCATTATCACTTCTACCCTGGCTCCGGCCTGAGTCAACTGGCTGGCCAGTTCCACGGCCTTATAAGCCGCGATGCTGCCGCTCACCCCCAGAACTACCGTTTTATCTTTCAGGTCCATATTTATTCCTTGGCCTTATTCATCTCGTAAATTATACGCAAGCCTATAAGCGTTAAATCAGGATTGACTTCCTCTATGGCACTAGTCTCTCGCGCGAGCAGTTCGGAGTAACCCCCGGTAGCCACTACTTTAGCCTTTACTCCCAGCTCTTTTTGTATTCGGGTGACTATACCCTCGATGAGCCCCGCGTAACCAAAAACGATGCCCGACTGCATGGCGGCTACGGTGTTACGTCCTATCGCTCGCTTTGGATGGGTCAACTCCACACGGGGCAGAACCGCAGTCCGAGAGAACAAGGCTTCCGTGGCGATGGCGATACCGGGTGCTATGGCCCCACCAAGATAATCGCCTTCTTTGGACACGGCGTCGAAGGTGGTAGCCGTGCCCAAGTCGATAACAATGACCGGCCCTCCATATAATTGATGGGCGGCTACGGCATTTACTATGCGGTCGGCGCCGACTTCACGCGGATTATCCATGGCTATGCGGACTCCCGTCTTAACTCCCGATTCAACCATCAATGGAGTGACCTTCAAATAGCGCCGGCACATCTCCTGAAAAACGCCGGACAGCGGCGGAACAACGCTGCACATTATGGCATCCGTAATCTGGAGAGCAGCAATACCTTCGTGTTCAAAAAGATGAAGTATCAGGCTGGCATACTCGTCGGGCATGCGGTGAACGCGGGTAGCCATTCTCCAGGTAGCCTTCAGCTTAGTACCATTGAAGACTCCCAGATTTATATTAGTATTACCTATGTCAACCGTAAGTAACATTAGTCGTCGATTCCTAAAATATTCCTATTCTTGTTTCAGCCCCTTTATTACCCGTGGCAAGACTGGTAACAGGTCGCCCGCCAACATTCCAGCGTCACCGAGCTCGGTTCTCACCATCTCGCCGGCTTGGGCGTGAATATAGACACCACAGGTGGCTGCGTCGAAAGGAGACAGCCCCTGTGCCGCCAATCCAGCGATTACTCCACTAAGCACGTCACCGGTGCCGGCCGAAGCCAGACCCGGATTAGCTGTCGGATTTATTCGAGCCCGACCGTCAGACGCTGCTACGATCGTGTAAGCCCCCTTCAGCACAACCACCTTCTGCCATTGTGCTGCCATTTTCCGGGCTATTTCAAGGCGTCGGCGTTGCACTTCCTCAATCCCGACACCACTCAATCTCGCCATTTCGCCCGGATGTGGAGTTAGTATAACATCCTGACTTAGCTTCTGCCACCAGTTCGGCAGCTTGGCCAGTATATTCAAAGCATCGGCATCGAGTACCGCAGCCGGAGGCTTAAGCTTACCCATGTTGAACAATACAGACTTAACTAACCCGACGACTGCAGGTTTTTGTCCCAGACCACAGCCCATTAGTAACACGTCATAGCTGGGCAACAACTGTTTCACAATTGCAGATGCTTTGGAGGCAATGATTCCAGATACAGACTCAGGCAGAGGTGCATAAGTCACCTCGGTGAGTTTTGCAGCCAGAACCGACTGGAGACTGGAAGCTGTCGACAGCGTCACCAATCCGGCACCCACTCTGGCTGCCCCCATGCAGGCGAGATAAGCGGCTCCAATGTAGTTTACAGAGCCGGCCACTATCAGTACCTTACCGAAGCTACCCTTATTGGCACTAGCTGGACGTGCCGGCAGGACCGATTTGACCCAATTCCGGGTAATCAAATCGGTGGGTATATTTTCACCCATGCTCGGCGGCAGACCGATATCGGCGATAATAAGCCTTCCAGCTTTATCTGCTCCCGGGAAGTTGAACAGTCCCGGCTTGGGATAACCCAGGGTGACAGTGGCATCGAACACAGGGCAACTCGGATCGGCGGCGCCGGTATCCGAATCCAGACCCGAAGGAATGTCTACTGCTACCGTTAGAATTCTAGGTGATTTCTTTTTGGCCATTATAATTCTGGTCATTACCTCTTTGAAAACGCCGTCGAGCGCCCGGCTTCTGCCGGTACCGAATACGGAATCAACCACTATATCGGAATCGGCTAACAAGCCCTCCAGCCTGGCGAAACCGATATCCTGGTCGGCTGGAACGATGTTCACTCCGCGTTGCTTGACTAGCTCAAGATTTGTATCGCCGTCGGGCCGCTTGGAGCACAGGTAAACAGTTACGTCAGCTTCCGAATCCCTGAAGTGGCGAGCGGCTACCAGCCCGTCACCACCGTTGTTGCCTGGACCTACTAGGACCAAGATGCTTTTTCCGGCCACACCTGCGGCCAGCTTCATGGTCTCTGCAGCAACTGCCCGGCCGGCATTTTCCATTAGAATATCAGTGGTCAAACCGGCATCAGCAGCCCGCCGGTCAATCTGCCGCATCTCTTCCGCCGTAACAACCTTCATCATATCTAACCTCTGGGGCAACTAGTTCCCCTTAGCCATTTCATCCAGTTCATGGCTCATTGCCTGCCAGTGTGTTCCCCGCCAGTATAGCCTATGACAGGATGGACATTCCATATAGTCCTCCTGAGTTTTAAAAACATAGGGCGGAACCAAACTCTTTACCCTTTCCTTGTCTTTCTCTACCAGCGGTTGATTGCATTCCAGACACCTGGAAAACGGTTTGTGGTGATAGTCCAGGTTCAAAGCGGCAACAACCTGCCGCAACTGAGCCTTGACGTCGTCATCCTTTATCAATATCGCCTTAAGCCGACCGCTTGTCACCAGGCGACGCTTCATTATCTGGTTGTCCTTTGTCAAAATCACCCTGATTTGTTCCAGGGCCGTCTTCACCATTTTGCCGTCATCGTCACCCGAAAAGAGCAGAGCATCGTAGCCCATTATTCGTAACCACTTTGCCAGCTTGCCGACATTATTATCGACGATGAACTTAATTTCCACAGCCAGTCCAGGTTATAGCCATCAAACCACTCTTAGAGGATTAAAGTCCACCCCATAGTCGTACACGTCGACCCCTTCCTTGCGCTTCAAGTAACTCACCACAACGTAAGTCACTGGGGTGGCCAGTGTTTCGTAGACGCACTTCACCAGCCAATGGAAAAACATCATGGCTCCCAGCACGGATAGCGGCAGCACGCCGACAAAGGCTATAGACAGTACCACTACCGTATCGACACCCTGCCCCACCAAGGTGGAGCCGATAGTCCTGGTCCACAGCCACCTGCCTTTAGTCATTATTTTCATCTTGGATAATACTAGTGAATTAGTGAACTCACCCGCCAGGTAAGCAGCAAAGGAAGCCAATAAGAACCGTGGCGTGCTACCCAGTATGCGTTCATAAGCGTTCTGAGCATCGAAGACCGGCGCCGGAGGTAATATTTGGCCTAACCAGATAGCCAGTACCGCAATCAAATTGCATAAAAAGCCGAGCCAGATTACGCGCCTCGCCTGCCTATAGCCGTAGACCTCGGTAAGAACATCTCCGATGATATAACTGAGAGGGAAAATTATTATGGCTGCTGGTAGAACAATGCCACCGATGCTGATTTGCTTCGCGATGATAATGTTAGCTGTTATAAGACATGTGACAAATAGAGTTGCCACCACCACGAACCTGTAGGATACGGTCATTATGAAAGCCTCCAAACAGGGGCAAACCTAGATCCAGTGTCTTCTGCGAAAAAACCAGAGCATACCTGTAACGATACCCAACATCAAAACAAGTAACACCGCAAATGCAATATAGTCTTTACCGGACCCACCCTCATGTCCACCCGGCAGGTACACGTTCATGCCATAAATGCTGGCAAGCAGCATAGGTGGCGTCATAATCGCCATTACAATGGTCAATACACGCATTACCTCCTGGATTCGATGCGAAGTCAGCCAGTTACTCGTGTCTGCCAATCCATCGACAACTTCTTTGCAGTCTTCCAGGCCGTCCCAAATCTTGCGTATGTGGTCGGCAATATCGCCGAAATAAACGTCCTGGTCCTCTTTCAAGGATGGGTACTCCACCCTTTCGAGCACCTCGACAACACTTATTTGAGGATGAATAACACGTCGGAAAGATATCAGGTCCCGGCGAATCAACGATATCTCACGAACTGTCTCCGGAACCGCCCTGGCAAAAATGAGGTCCTCCACCTTCTCAGCATTGTCAACAACCTTGTCGAGAATGGGGAAGCAATAATTTACCAGTCTGTCCAGTATATGATATAGAAGAAAGCCTGAACTGCGGCTCATATAAGCGTTACATATTCCCTCGTCAACGTGGCATTCATTGAAAAATTTTGCCAGGGGTTTCAAATCACCTGTCTTGTGAACTGTAACTATATAAGTCTCGCTTATAAATATGTCTACTTCACTGGGTGTGGTAACACGATTTGCTTTGTTATAAACGGGAAAATGAAGCACTATGAAAAGGTGATCCGGGTATTCATCGATTTTAGGGCGTTGCACACGACTTAATACGTCGTCTAGATTGAGAATGTTAAAGTTGAAGTTCTGTCCTAAATACTGGACATCTTTCTCCGTTGGCTTCTCAATATAAACCCAGGTCAGCTTGCCGCAAGAAATCGTCTTTAGATTTAACTGTTTTTCTTCATTCACCGGCGGTGTTGACATCGTTGTACTACCGAATGCGATTTGTAACTTATTTTACCACAATTCGAAGCCAATACCCTTCAATCAGCATGACCGAAGTATAGACATGCCAATATCGCTGGAAGAGGCAATGGTGCTTGCCTGCTAGGGACGATGACGAGAGTATATTTGGACTAGTAAACGCGCTCGTCGACTATCAGCTTATGCCACTCGGGAATTACGCCCTTAGCCACAAATTCAACGCGGTCGACTTTGATTCTCAGTGCTTCGCTAATCACACTTGTTAAATCGGCCGTCAATTTCGCTTTATCAACGCCGTCTTGTGTTTTGAGTTCTACTTTGAGCGTCAGCTCGTCGCGAGTACCTGGTCTCGTGACTACTGCTTGATATTGAGCAACTTGCTGAAACTTAGCCATTGCCGGTTCCAGCTGGCGAGGATGTATGAACATTCCTCTGGTTCTAACGGCATCTCCGACCCTGCCCAAAAGCTTGGTAATTCTGGGAGAGGTGCGTCCGCAAGAACATGGTTCTTCGATTAAACCGGCCAGGTCTCCCGTGCCAAAGCGAAGTAGTGGATACGTCTCATCGATGGGTGTCACCACGATTTCTCCTACCTCACCCGATTTTACCTGTTTCCCGGTCTCGTAGCTGATCATTTCCAATATGACACCTTCGGCGATGTGCATGCCATTCTTGGCACTGCATTCGAAGGCCAGCATACCTACATCAGCCGTAGCGTACATATCACCCGTGGCAATGCCGTACTTTTCTTCAACCAGCTTCCTGATAGGCCCACCACCCATCTCCCCACCGATAATTGCTCGCTTGAGGTTGAAATCTTTACGAATGTCCAGACCCATTTCTTCAGCCTTGGTTATAATGTTCATGAAGAAACTAGTAGTGCCGACAAATCCGGTTACTTTTAGCTGATGCATTACCTGCACCTGAAGCTCGGTATTCCCCACACCCATGGGAATAACCGTGACGCCGGCACGTCTTAGTGCCTCATCAATCATAAGCCCGGCCGGAACAAGGTTATACATCCAGCTATTTACAACAATGTCCCCTGGCTGGAATCCAACTGATTTACCAACATACACGTGTCGTTGCCAGAAGGTTTCGCTGGCATGATGTGGATCATAAATCGGCCCAGGTGAAACGTAAACCCTTTGTAGCTTGGTTATCGGTACCGTTACCAGGCCACCTAGAGGCGGATTATTTTTATATAAATCCACCAGATGGTCCTTCCTCAACAGAGGCAAATTCTCCAGGTCCTTGATACCTGTTACTCTCGACGGGACTATCCCCGCTGCATCTAATCTAGCCTTGGTGGACGGGGCTTTCTCGTAGGCATAAGCGACCAGCCACTTCAGCTGTTCATCAAGAAGCTTCCCCCTTTCCTTCGGGGACATTTTCTCCATTTTCTCGAACGGGGGCAGATTCTTCATTTTGTATTTCCTCTTCTCCTCGGTTGATTATTATAGCCTGAGGTGTTTCAGTTCACTAGTACTTTCTTTCGTCTACAATCCGTTTAGCGTCTTCGGGAATGCTCCCGGCGGCCACGAAATCCATTCGGTCGAACTTTACCTTACACAGGTCTCTAAAATTCTTGTCCAGATTGTTCTTCAGTTTTTCCTTATCGATAGAGTCATCGGCCAGCTCAACTTTCAAGACCATTTCATCCCTGTCCTGGGGACGAGTTACCACCAGTTGATATCTCTTAATCTCCTGAAATTTTGAGATAGCCTCATCAGTCTGCTTGGGATGAACGAACATGCCTCTAACCCTTACCGCCTCACCCGACCTGCCCATAATCTTGGGCAGCCGGGGCGTTGTCCTGCCGCAGCCACAAGGTTCCTCGACTAGCATGGACAGGTCACCCGTGCCAAATCTAATTAAGGGATAAACCTCATCAAAAGGAGTGACTACTATTTCGCCCACTTCACCCGGTTCAAGCTGCTTTCCGGTTGCCGGATCAACTATCTCAACTACGGCATCGCCGGTTACATGCATACCATTCTGCTTCTCACAACCGGTAGCTACCGTACCCACGTCGGCGGTTGCATAGGTATCTCCACCCATACATAAGATGCCGTACTTCTCCTGGAATAACTTCCGCAAGGACTCCCCACCCATTTCACCACCGACCATTGCCCATTTCAAGTTGAAATCTTTTTTAAAGTTATAGCCCATATCTTCAGCTTTATCGATAACTATCTTGAGGAAGCTGGGGGTGCCGACGAAACCGTTTACTTTGAGGTCGTGCATAATCTGCACCTGTAGTTCGGTATTGCCAGTACCCGAGGGAACAACAGTAAAGCCCATATTTCGCAGCAACTGGTCGACTCCAAGGCCCGCGGGTGTCACATGATACGACCAGGTATTCATTACTATCTGCCCCTTGCCAAAACCTGATCCTCCGCCGCCACCGGCGCCAAAACCCCGTTTCCGCTGCGGATCGTAGATAGGACCAGGCGATTGATAGATCCTTTCAAGGCTATCCATAGGCACGGCCAGATAACCACCAAATGGTGGATTAGCTTTCTGAAGCGCTATGAGATCGTCCTTCCGCACCATCGGAATCTTCTCTAAATCTTTTACGGAGCGTATATCTTCAGGCTTGACGCCTGCTTTATCGAACCGGTCTTTTACCGCGGGTGCTTTTTGATAGGCATAGTCGATAATTTCCCGCATTCTATCTTCCAAATGCTTTTGTCGTTCTTTATTGGGCATTCTCTCCAATTCACTGGGTAAGTGTCTGGAAGCTTTGTTTTCCATTTTCTCTTCACTCCTGGGCAGATACGAACACTATATTCAAACCTGCAACTGTTTAATATAAACTTTTATATACTTTTGCGCCAGCTACCAAAGAACCAAACAAAGATAGCGTGTTGGTACCCTGGAAATTATTTGGGTGTATATGTAGCTGATAAAAATTAAACCGTCCTAATAAGTCCGTTTATCTACTATATGTTTGGCATCTTCAGGTATGGAGCCCCTCTCCACAATGTCGAGACGATCGAACCTGACTTTGCAGGCGGCTCTGAACGCCTTATCCAGTTCGTTTTGCAGCTTCTCTTTGTCAACGGGCAAGCTGATTTCGGCCTTCTCCGTTCCCAGTCTAAATGTATCGACTTTGGCTCCCGCGAGCTCAACTTTCAAGACCATCTCATCTCTATTCTGCGGACGGGTAACTACCAGTTGATAGCGCCTTATTTCAGGGAATTTGGCAATGGCTTCATCTGACTGTTTAGGATGAACAAACATACCGCGTACTCTAACAGCCTCGCCGGTCCTGCCTAGAATTTTGGTTAGCCTCGGCGTGGTTCTGCCGCAGCCACAGGCTTCATCCATCATGGCAGAGAGGTCGCCAGTACCGAATCTGATCAGAGGATAAACCTCGTCGAAAGGCGTGACTACCACCTCGCCTTCCTCACCGGGACCAAGCTGCTTCCCCGTCTCAGGGTCTACGATCTCAACGACTGCATCTGCGGTGACATGCATACCCGACTGCTTATCGCACCCTGTAGCCACAGTGCCCACGTCGGCAGTAGCGTAGGCGTCTCCGCCCATACAGAAAATGCCGTACTTGCTCTGAAATAGCTTCCTTAGCGGCTCCCCACCCATCTCTCCGCTGACCATAGCCCATTTCAGGTTGAAATCTTTCTTGAATTCATAGCCCATCTCTTCGGCCTTGTCGATAATAATCTTTAAAAAGCTGGGTGTACCCACAAAACCGTTCACCTTGAGGTCATGCATTACCTGAATTTGCAGCTCTGTGTTACCGGTACCCATAGGGACGACTGTAAATCCCATGCCCCTAAGCAATTGGTCGACTCCGAGCCCGGCCGGAGTAATATGATAAGACCAGGTATTGACTACTATTTGCCCCTTGCCAAAATCAGGGCCCATGCCACCACCGGCTCCAAAACCCCTCTTCCGCTGTGGATCGTAGATAGGACCCGGCGATTGATATATCCTCTCCAGGCTGTCCATGGGCACGGCCAGATAGCCGCCGAACGGCGGATCCGCTTTCTGTAAGGCGATCAGATCGTCCTTTCTCAATACAGGAATCTTTTCCAGATCTTTAACGGTGCGAATGTCGGCAGGCTTTACACCGGCTGTATCGAATCGTGCCTTAACTGCAGGCGCCTTCTCATAAGCATAGATAATTATTTCACGCATCCTCTCTTCCAGATGCTTTTGTCTCTCTTTTACGGGCATCTTCTCTAGCTCATGGGGTAAGGGTCTGGATTCTTTCTTTTCCATATATCCTCCCTGCTAAGGGCAATCCAGGCGTAATTATGCCCGAATCATCGAGAGTACGCAAGACTAGCATTATAGGAACTTCGTACTCTTAAAACGAATATGCCTAACTTGATATGAAAGAACCAAAACGGTATAGTCATAGTATTCGTATTCCCACACGGAGCAAATTAATGGCTGAACTCAGCATAGGCAAAATTAGAGGCTTGCAGCAAATCGCCACGCCCGATGGAATTTTTATAATATGCGCTATGGACCATCGCGGGTCTCTGAAGGCTATGATTGAAAAGGAGCAACCTGATGACGAGGTGGATTATCAGGAGCTCGTTGAATACAAACTTGAGCTTTGCGAAGCTTTAGCCCCACATAGCAGCGCCGTTTTATTAGACCCTAATTACGGTGCCGCCCAGTGCATATCCAGCGGCTTGCTGCCCGGAAAGATCGGATTGCTGGTCAGTATCGAAGCTACCGGCTATGAAAGCAGTCAGCAGGGCCGAATCACCACCCTACTTAAAAACTGGTCGGTGGAAAAAATCGGGCGGATGGGAGCTTCGGCGGTGAAACTCCTGGTATATTACCGGCCTGACCTTGCCAGAATAGCCAACGCGCAGCTGAAGACAATACGGAAGGTAGCTGAAGAATGTCGGAAATACGATATTCCCTTACTTGTAGAAAGTGTGACCTATCCTGTGGCACACGAGGATCCAAAAACACCTGAATTCGCCAATAAAAAACCTGACCTGGTGATTGAGTCCGCCCGTCAGATTACGTCTTTGCCGATAGACGTGCTTAAATCGGAGTTCCCCGCCAACCTGAAATTCGAAACGAACAAGTCAAAATTACTAGACCACTGCCGAAAGGTGGATGAGGCTTCTAAGGTACCTTGGGTATTATTGAGCGCCGGTGTGGAATACGAAACCTTCAAAAAGGAGGTTGAAATCGCCTGTAAGGCCGGAGCCTCGGGATTCCTTGGCGGTCGAGCGATCTGGCAGGAAGCCCTGCATTTTGATAATAAAAAGGACCGCAGAAAATTCCTGCTCACGACCGCAGCCGACAGAGTTAAAGAACTGGCCGAAATAACCGATAAATACGCGGTCCCATGGTACCGCAAGATGGGCCTGGGCGCCAATAAGCTTGTCTCGATTCCAGAAAACTGGTACATAAGGTATTAGGTAAGAAATATGCGATTTAATGCTGCCAGTACACCATACCGCCGGACAAAAATAGTCTGCACTATAGGTCCCAGCACGTGTAAATCCCAGGTAATAACCGAACTGCTCCAGACCGGTATGGACGTCGCCCGAATTAATTTCTCTCACGGAACTCCTAAAGAGCACACCAACTATATTAAAACTCTGAGACAGGCTGCCAGGAAAGCAAATGTACCGCTCGCCATAATGCAAGATTTGCCGGGACCTAAAAATCGGACCGGCAAGCTCAGGAAGGACAACATCGAACTAAAAACCGGTGCCGACCTCATTTTGACCACCAGAGAAATATTAGGTGATGAGCATAAGATATCCGTAGCACTACCTGAGTTGCCGGCCCTGGTTAAACCTGACGACATTGTTTACTTGGACGATGGTGCTATAGAACTCAAAGTGAAATCCGTGGGCAAGAGCGAGGTTAATTGCGAGGTAATAACCGGCGGTCCGCTGGGCGAGGACAAAGGTGTTAATATCCCCGGTGTAAACTGGGAAGCTTCTACAATTACGCAAAGAGATTGGGACCATCTTCTCTTCGGTTTAAAACACGACGTCGACATGGTCGCCCTTTCCTTCATCGGGGAAGCCAGCGACGTCATCAGGGTAAGAGACTTTATAGGGAAAACAAAAAAGTCTCCAGTTTTGATTGCCAAAATCGAGAGGCGGGAAGCCCTTGATAATCTGGATGAAATACTGGAGGCAGCTGACGGCGCCATGGTCGCCCGTGGCGACCTGGGCATAGAGATCCCAATACAACGCGTGCCCATAGTTCAGAAAGAGATCATCCAGAAATGTAACCGCCTGGGCAAGCCGGTTATCGTAGCTACTCAGATGCTCGAGTCAATGGTACATTCTCTACGCCCAACCCGCGCCGAGGTCACGGATGTGGCTAACGCTATCTTCGACGGCGCTGACGCCGTGATGCTGTCAGAGGAGACAGCTATCGGTAATTACCCTGTCGAGACCGTATCCATGATGGCACAGATCGCCTTGGAAGCCGAAGCTTCGCTGCCATACGAAGATTTATTGTCGGTCAAAGGAAGAAACCTTCAACCTCTGACGGACGATGCCATCAGTTATGCTGCCTGCCACGCCGCACATCAGCTGGGAGCAGCGGCCATTATCGCCTTCACCTCATCCGGTAGCACAGCGCGGCGTGTATCCAAGTACCGACCGGGAGTACCTATCATTGCCATCACACCTAGTAATAACACACGGAGACAACTATCCATATCCTGGGGCGTACGGGCCTACCAAATCTCCGAGCCTTCGCAGCTAATTACCTTATTCGCCCGGGGAGCCAGAGTGGCTAAACAAAGCGGATTTGCCCAGAAAGGTGATTTGGTAATCATCACCGGTGGAGTGCCCATAGGCATTTCCGGAAGCACCAATCTACTAAAAGTTGAGCGGGTTCAATGATCGCCACGGTCACTTTGAATCCCAGCCTGGACAGAACAGTGACTGTACAAGAGCTTGTCCCGGACGAAACCAATCGATGGACGGACTTACGCCGGGACCCGGGCGGGAAAGGCATCAACGTTTCGCGTGTCATACATGAACTGGGAGGTAAAACCATTGCTTACGGTTTTATCGGTGGAATCGATGGTGCAACATTAAAGGAGCTCCTTAAACAGCAGAGCGTACCGTTCGATTTCACACCGATTAAAGGAGAAATCAGAAGCAACTTTATAATAGCCGATGAAACTTCCTGCAGTCAGACCAGAATCGATGCTCCCGGCCCGCAAATCATGAGACACGAGCTGCAAAAACTGGTCCAGAAAGTAAAACATATCGGTCCCAAGCCTGACTACCTGGTGTTGGCCGGCAGCGTGCCACCGTCGGTGCCAAACGATATCTACCGTCAGCTAATTGAAACCGCGAAAAATAACGGAATAAAGACCGTGCTGGATTCGGACGGCAAATGGCTGAAAGACGGGATAAAAGCCATACCGAATATCATCAAACCAAACGTCCATGAGGCCGAGGAGTTGCTGCAAATGCCCCTTAGAAGCGAAATCGCCATCGTTGAGGCACTGAAACGCTTACTTGACCTTGGCGTCGAACTGGCAGTTATCTCCAGGGGTAAACAGGGCCTTATAGCGGCTCACGGAGTTAAGGTTATTAAGGTCCAGCCGCCAGAGGTCGAGGTTTGCAGCAAGGTGGGTGCCGGCGACTCGACGATTGCCGGTCTGGTTCTAAAGCTGAGTCAGGGATTCGACATAGAAGAGGCCTGCCGCTGGGCAGTAGCTGCTGGGACTGCTGCTACCCTTACTCCAGGCACACAGCTTTGCCGCAGGGAGGACGTAGAAAGTATACTGTTCCAGGTTAAGACCAAGAGGTTATAGAATGGCGCCGGTTTCCTGCTCCGGCGATCTAGAAAGTTGCCCTCAGACTGCCAGGTGATTTTTTAGCTCCAGCAAGCTAGCCAAAGAATTTCGTTTACCGGTTTTCCCTTCTCTGTCAAGGTGAAAAGCCTTAATGCCTACCTCGCCGGGGGCGACAACATCGAATTGCCAGTTATCTCCCACATGTACTACTTGCCCGGGTTCAACTCCCATTTCCTGACATATTTGCCTATAAAACTCGGTCGTCTTTAACTGTCTGTAATCTGTTATCGAGGAATGAACTCGCCAGAAATACGGCCTGATATCTTTCAGAAGATGTCGTAGAAAATCTCCGGAGGAACCCGAAGCTACTGCCAACCTGTACTTTCCGCTCAAAGAAACGAGCACCTCTTTTACTTCGGGATAATAGCGCACGCTGCTCTCGCATTTCTTCATTACTGGGGCCGGCGAACCTAAATTAAGCTTATCGAACCAGTATTGGATATCGTACCACTCCAGTCGCTGGTCGCCGACCTGGCGATATTCCTGTTCTACAGCTTCCTTCGCCTCCTTGATGTCAAGGCCGTTCTTTTCAGCATATCGTTCCGGAATAGCCTCGAACCACACTGCATAGCTAAAATCAGGCGTGACCAGGGTGCCCTCAACATCGAACGATACAACTTTTATATCTGCTGAATTAGTCATTTCTCTATTGGCCAGGAGGACTGACGGGCTAGTTCTATGAATGTTAACACTTCGATAATCGTCCCGTCTATTATTGCAAACTAAGCGATATAAAGTTTAAAATTAACCCCACAACGAGAGCATGAACGTAAACTTCCGTATCGATGCCCAAAGACTGGCCGACTATTCGTACGAACTGGGGCCGATCAGGCCACCCAGCGAAGCTTATTCGCTGCTCATCCGTGCCACCAGAAACTGCCCCTGGAACCGGTGCCAGTTCTGTCCGGTTTACAAGGGGCAGAAGTTCGAACTCAGGCCGGCCGAGGATGTGATTAAGGATATAGAATCGGCCAGAGCTATCGCCGATCAAATCACGGAGCTAGCCTGGAAAATGGGCTGCGGCGACCGAATCAGTCAGGTAGCCGGCACTATCTACAACAACTATCAGTACAATCCCAGCGTCTGCAATGTGGCTCTGTGGCTGTGGGCGGGAGGTAAATCGGCCTTCCTTCAGGACGCCAACAGCCTTATTATGAGGACTCCCGATTTAGTCCGGCTGGTTACGGCGCTGAGACAAAATTTTCCGGAACTGGAGCGGATAACCACCTATGCCCGCTCTAAGACCGCTGCCAAGAAATCCTCAGAGGAAATGAAAGCGCTTAAAGACGCCGGGCTATCCAGAATCCACATCGGTATGGAGAGCGGCTCCGACCTGGTGCTGAGCTATATGGATAAGGGAGTCACCGCCGCCGAGCATATAGCCGGCGGTAAGAAGATAAAAGAAGCCGGCATCTCGCTGTGCGAATACGTGATGCCGGGGCTGGGCGGCAGGAAAATGTCGGCGGATCACGTCATTGGCACGGCTCATGTACTTAATGAAATTAATCCCGACCATGTAAGATTGCGTACCCTTCATATCCATTCGGATATACTTTTATGGCAGAAAGTCGCAGCCGGCGATTTTGAAGTCCAGACGGAAGATGAAGTGGTAGCCGAGATAGGACAGCTTATCCAGAAGTTGGACGTCACCAGCGAGCTAAAGAGCGACCACATTTTGAATATGCTTCCCGAAATAGAAGGCAAATTTCCCGAGGCGAAAGAGGCGTGTCTGGCTACAATCAACAGATACCTCGGGTTGCCGGCGCAGGAAAGGCTAAATTTCAGGCTGGGCAGGCGGGCCGGCTATTATGAGAAACTGGACGACCTGTACAACACACAGAAATATGGTAAGGTCGATGACGCTATAAAGCAGATCATCTCGGAAGCTCCTGACAACGTCGACGAAATTATCATGCAGCTAAAGGCTAACTTCATCTAAGAATAGTAGTTTTATGTCAAACAAAGGTTTTTTAAACCTCAACCGTTACAAGTCGGGCAAGCTGATAAAGCGGAGTGGCAAACTTCAAGCTGACGACAATCGGAACAGGCAGTTGAAATCGAGAAAGGCAGGTTCATGAAAAAATTCGGATTTATTTTAGCTCTGGTGCTAATATTGGTCACCCTGATTACCGGCTGCACTGGCGGCGGGATTAAACAGGAAGGAGCCTCAGTCAAGGGTGATTTTATAGACGGAGATTCCGGTGGCGATGCCGAAACACTGAACTGGATCCTGGCAGCCGATGCCACTTCTTTCGGCTATGCCGGGCATACGGTGGACTCTTTAGCTACCTACGACAATCAGTTGAATATCCAGCTTCGTTGTCTGGCCAAGGATATCGAGGTATCACCGGACGGTCTGATTTATCCCGTTACTATCAGGGACGACCTAAAGTGGAGCGACGGCTCCCAGGTAACCGCCGAAGACTACGTATACACGCTTAAAAATCTAATGTTCTCTGACTGGCTTAACTATCCATACAAAGGCGAATGGCAGGAGCAGGTCGACGGTAACACTGTCTTTGTTACACCGGAAGTGGTAAATGCTACCACCTTTACCGTAACACGCCAGACTGTCTATTCCGAATTTGTTTATACCATTTATGACTTGATACCTTATCCCAAATACATATCTACTCAGTATGAAGGAAATGTCGAAGCCTTTACACAGGCACCGGAGTTCAATAATTTGTCTTATACCGGCAACCTGGGACCGTACAAGTTCAAAGAATGGAGCCGAAACGACCGGTTTGTGGTGGAACGGAATCCCGACTACTATCTGGGTAAAGACATCGGCGCGCCCTATTTCAATCAGTACATCATAAAACTCTTCGGCGACTCGGCGACCAGGCAGGCTGCCCTCGAAGCGGGTGATATAACTTCCACCGGAATCGAGCCGGCTGAAGTGAACCGGTTCAAGTCGATGCCGGATGTTAAGGTGTACACGATCCCATCGCCTGCCTACTGGCTACTCGCTTATAACGAGCGCGCTAATGGCTGGCAAGGGCTGAAGGATAAAAAAGTAAGGCAGGCTCTGTCAATGACCATCAATAAGCAGACTATTAGCCAGGCAATTATGCTCGGTTTTGCCGAGCCAGCCTACAGCTTTATCCCGGCTACTTCCCCGTGGTATACGGAAGAGGGGGTGGCTAAATACGGAGTCGGCGATCTGTACGACGCAGGGAAAGCAGCCGAATTACTCTTGGAGGCAGGATATGCAGTTAGAGGCAACGACGGCAAAATAAAAGCGGCCAACAAAGACGGTAGCCCAGTACGTCTGATTCTCGCTACAAACACAGGCAGCAAGCCCACTCAAGATACGGTCTTTTCCATCCGAAAAGACCTTTCGCAACTGGGTATCGAAACCGAAATCAAGCTGGTACCCTGGAACACCCTGATAGGCCAATATATGATGAACAAAGTCCCGGGTTCGAACCAGCAACCAGGGAATAACAACGGGCCTGAGGCAGTTAGCCAGGAGCGATGGGACTTTATTTTGTTAGGATTCAGTACCGATCTATTGGCCCCATCGGGCAGCAACGTCTTCTTCACCACCAAAGGCGGCCTCAATTTCCTCGGCTACTCGAATACTCAGGTGGATGACCTTTTCCAGCGAGTCAGGTCGAAAGAAGCGTTGGACAAGGGAGTCCGACAGCAGCTATATGCCGAAATCTCACGTGTACTGTCGGATGAACAGCCCGTGGACTTCCTGATTTTTAATCGAGCGAACGTGGGTTTTCAAAAAAACGTAATGGGTATAGAGCCGGGCGTAAGTATGGGCTATAACTACTACAAATGGTACTTTGAACCGGTTAAATGAGTCCTGCTTAGATATTCGGAACACTACATCTAGTTAATGATTTTCTACAAACATGGGCAAGAGCTGGCTCAGAGATTATATTATCAAGAGGCTGATATATGCCGTTATCATCGCCCTGGGCATCCTCACGATTACTTTTATTCTATTAAGAGTCGGTCCCAGTTCCCCGGCAGATAAATACCTGGCCAATATAGCTGCCAGAGGAGGCGATCCGGCACAGGTGCAGACCGCTATCGAGGCACGGTACGGGCTGGATAAGCCCATTTACGTTCAGTATTTCAACTATATGGGCAACCTACTCCGCGGCGACTGGGGATGGTCGTTCAGCACCTCGATGCCGGTAACGGAGCTTATAAAGACCCACTGGATTTATTCTTTTCAACTTATACTTTTGAGCAGTTTGTTTGCCGCCATTCTGGGCATGCTTATCGGCATTTATTCGGCGGTTAAGCAGTATACTAAGGCGGACTACGCCTTCACTTTTCTGTCTTTCATTGGCATATCTGTACCTACCTTCTGGCTCGGCATTATGCTCATACTGGTATTCTCGGTTAAACTTGGTATATTCAAGGTCTATTACGACACCACCTTGCCCCTCTTTTCTATCGACAATTTGAAAGCCCTGGTATTGCCGGTCATTACTCTGGGCACGGGCATGTTAGCCGGCTACGTCAGGTATACCAGGTCAGCTATGCTGGATAACCTGAAGAAAGCCTTTGTCACCACCGCTCGTGCTAAGGGTTTACCGGAACGAACGGTTATCGGCAAACATGTCTTCCGGAACGCGCTGCTGCCTCTGGTCACCATAATTATGTTCGATTTAGGCAGCATCGTGTTCGGCGGCGCCTATCTCACAGAGTACATTTTCGGCATTCCGGGGCTAGGGCAAATATCCTTCAACGCGGTGTTTGCCAACGACTACCCGGTGGTAGTTGCTGTGACCCTGATAAGCACCTTTGTCATACTGCTGGTGAACCTGGCCACCGACATAAGCTATACCTATCTCGATCCGAGGATAAGATATGGTTGAAACAAAAATCGGTGGATGCCTGCCGAACCGCACCGGGCTGTTCAATTATTACTGGCAGAGGATACGGCGGAATAAGCTTGCCTTAGCTGGGCTGGCTTTCATAGTTTTTCTAATTGCCCTGGCAGTAATCGGACCATTTGTTACTTCGGATCCGATGGCGGTCAATTTCGATGAAAAAGAGATACCACCTATTAGCTTCACCAGCCAGCAATCGACCTATAATATACAGACCGACCAATTAACCACCAAAGATATCCATGGAACTTGGGAACATCCCCTGGGCACTGACAGTAAGGGTAGCGATATGCTGGCCATGCTGATCGCCGGGGCCAGGATATCCTTGCTGGTCGGCCTCATAGCCACGGGTATAGCCATAATTCTGGGCACGATCATCGGCGTCGTTTCTGCCTACCTCGGCGGCTGGGCTGACAACATTCTAATGAGATTTACCGATATCATGATGACCTTCCCCTTCTTTCTGCTGCTGGTGCTGATCGTATTCATCTTCGGTCCCAGCCTGGCATTTATAGTACTGGTTATCGGCCTTACCGGCTGGACGGGTACCGCCAGAATGATAAGAAGTGAATCACTTTCTCTAAGGACCCGTGAGTTTGTCGTCGCCGCCAAGGCCCTCGGAGCCACGGATAACAGGGTGGTCTTCCGCCACCTCATACCCAATGTCGCCAGCCTCATAATAATTATGGCTACCTTGTCTATCCCGGGTGTGATTCTGGCCGAGGCCGCTTTAAGCTTTATCGGTCTTGGCGATCCTACTGTACCCAGCTGGGGCGTAATCCTGGAATCCGGCCGGCATACTCTGGCCACGTCCTGGTGGGTAGCCGTAGAGCCGGGAATAATGCTCTTTCTTACGGTCCTGGCCTTCAACTTTTTAGGCGACGGGCTCAGAGACGCCTTCGATCCGCGAAGTAACTTATAAGGAGAATGACGGATAACGTGATAGTAGACGTAAAAGGCTTGAAGACCCATTTCTTCACCCATCGCGGAACTGTAAAAGCGGTTGATGGAGTGGACTTCGAGCTAAGACAGGGAGAATGCCTCTGCCTGGTCGGAGAATCCGGCTGCGGCAAGACGGTCACGGCACTGTCTGTTTTGCGACTGTTCGATAGCCCGCCGGGCAAAATAGTCGGTGGTCAAATTAGATATAACGACCTGGACCTGGCCAGATGCCCGATCAAACAACTAAGACAAATCAGGGGCAAGGATATCGCCATAGTCTTCCAGGAAGCACAATCGGCGCTGAATCCGGTGTTAACCATCGGAGACCAGATAACCGAGCAGATAAAGGTTCATCTGCCACTGAACAATGAGCAGAGTAGAGACAGGGCCAAAACATTGCTTAGCGACATGGGCATACCAACACCGGAAACGGTGATGCACTACTACCCGCACCAGCTTTCGGGGGGCATGAAACAAAGAGTTTTAATCGCCATGAGCCTGTCCTGCGACCCGAAGATTCTGATAGCCGATGAGCCGACTACGGCGGTAGACGTAACCATTAAGGCGCAGATACTGGATATATTTCGCGAGCTAAAAACAAAGAGACAAATGTCCACCATTTTTATTACTCACGACCTGGCGGTGGTTTCAGAAATAGGAGACCGCGCCGTGGTCATGTACGGCGGCAAAGACGTCGAGACGGCGCCTGTATCTGAGTTAATCGGAAATCCGAAGCATCCTTATACGGAAGGGCTCATTGACTGCCTGCCGGATATGTCTAAATCCGGAGATAGGCTTGCGTCTATACCCGGCACCACGCCTAATCCTTTGGAACTGCCCGAAGGTTGCAGTTTCCACCCAAGGTGTTCTAAAGCCATGGGGATCTGCAGCCATGTAGAACCATCAAAAACCAAAATATCGGACGGGCATTTTGTCTGCTGCCATTTATACACATGAAAAGCGAAATGAATCATAATCTTTTACAGCTAGCAGACCTTAAAAAATATTATCCAGTAACGGCGGGTTTATTTTCGCGCCACGTTGGCGATATCAAAGCGGTAGACGGTGTGACCCTTGATGTCCGCGAATCCGAAATCGTCGGCTTAGTTGGCGAATCCGGGTGCGGTAAGTCGACACTGGCCAGGACCATTCCCAGGCTAGAGGAGCCCACCAGCGGTAAAATTATTTACAACGGGAACGATATTGCCAGGCTGAATAAAAAAGAGCTGAGCCAGATAAGAAGAGAAATTCAATTGATATTCCAGGACCCGGACGCTTCACTCGATCCAAGAATGACCGTTGGTGATTCGATAGAGGAACCCCTGGTTATCCATCATATCGGAGATAGCAGGGAGCGCGCTGACAGGGTGGCACAGTTGATGGAACAGGTAGGATTAGAAGCCGGGCAGGCAGGTATGTATCCTCACGAGTTCAGCGGCGGTCAAAAACAGCGCGTGGGCATAGCCCGTGCCTTAGCTATGAATCCTCGGTTAATTATAGCCGATGAGCCGGTCAGCGCCCTAGACGTTTCCATACAGGCACAGATTCTGAATCTCATGATGGATATACGGGAGAAGTTCGGATTAGCCTACTTGTTTATCGCCCACGACTTGTCCGTCATACGCCATATGGCCAACAGGGTAGCCATCATGTACCTGGGTAAAATCGTGGAGCTGGCCGATAAAAACGACCTCTTTGACAGCCCGTTACATCCCTATACCGAAGCCCTACTTTCGGCGGTCCCCAGCTTTAAACCAAAGGATAAAGATAGAATCCTGCTGCGGGGCGATGTCCCGTCCCCCCTGAATCCTCCCCCAGGGTGCCACTTCCACCCCAGATGTCACCGGGTAATGCCAATATGCAGTAAGGTCAAACCCAAACAAAAAGAGGTAGCCGAAGGCCACCTCGTCTCCTGCCATTTATATAAATAGAGATAGCTACAGTTCTTTAACCATATAGGCGCCGTCCAGTTCGTAGCCACATTCGGTGCGGAAATATTCTCTGGCACCCACCCCACTGATAATTGCCATCTTAGTTGCCTTGAATTCATCCCGGGCGATTCGCTCGGCTTCCTTAAGCAACTCCAATCCCATCCCCCTGTGCTGGGCCGCTGTATCCTTCTTTTCCCCCAATGGAACCTCGGACCCAAAAACGTGCAACTCGCGGACCATGGCGGTGTCTCCATGCCCTATCGCCAGAGAGCCTAGTCTCAGGCGCAGCAAGCCGAAAATAGTGTGGCCCTCGTCTTCAAAAGAAAGAAAGACCTCCTTGCCTCCTGAAGCATCGTAATCGTCTCTTTTCAATCTTGGCTCGCCGATTTTAACGCCGTCTCGCAGTCGGTGACCGTATTCACGGCATCTAATACAGGCGCAGTTTATCCCTTCGTCTTGCATTCGTTTCTTAATAGCGCTCCGCAAGGCCAGGTCTTTACAGCCGGCAATAATGAACTTGCCCGGCATATCGCGCATCACCCGTGGAATCCTGACATAACCAGGGACACCGGTCTTGATACCTATCATTAGTTCCACGAGAACATCTGCGGGATAAGGCTTGTATCGCTCATCCCGGTACCACTTTTCCAACTCGGTGCCGGCAATAACCAGCGTGGGATAGAGCTTGAGCCCGTCGGGACGGTACCTGTCATCCTCGAAAAGTTGCCGCGAAAGTTGCAGGTCGTGCTCCGGATGGGAACCGGGCAATCCCGGCATCCAGTGATAGTAGACCTTGAAGCCATAATCCTTGAGTAATTTGGTCGCCCTGGCTACTTCTGCCACATTATGCCCGCGTCGTACTAATAGATAAATATCGTCATCCAGCGTCTGCACACCTAGTTCGACCCGTGTGGCGCCGAAGTCCAGCATCCTTTTAACTTCGTTCTCATGGCACCAGTCAGGTCTGGTTTCAATGCATAGCCCGACGCAGCGGTGCTCGGCCGTCTCGTTTATCTTCTTGGCCTCTTCCAGTGTCTTCGATTCGATACCGTTTAGTCCGTCATAGCATTCCTTTATAAACCAGTGTTGATAATCCTCCGGGTTAGCCGGAAAAGTACCCCCCATGACGATAAGCTCTACCTTATCCGCCGGGTGGCCCATGTCCATAAGTGTTTTCAATCTCAGTTCGACCTGCTTTTTCGGCTCATAGTTGCACCGGTTGGCCCTGAGCACGGCTGGGGATTCCGGCGTATAGCTCTTGGGAGCATCGGGAAAGGAAGGACAGTACACGCATTCACCGGGGCAGCCTACGGGTTTTCCCATAACGGCCACCGGTGTAACTCCGGATATTGTCCTTGATATTTTCCTCATTATATGGTTTCCTAATGTCAGCAAAGGACAGCCGCCTATCCAGGGCAGAGTTTACCAAATCGTAGCTATGGCGACAAACAGGCAGGTTTACGATGACATATCTGAAAGCTGGTACGGCTTCCGGCACCGGTCCCGTTTCACCACAGAGCTGGAAGAGATGGCGAACAGGTGGCACGGAGGCAGGCTGCTCAATATAGGTTGCGCCCATGGACCGGACTTCATTCCCTTCAAAGACAGGTTCGAACTATGGGGAGTAGATTTCTCCGCCCAGATGCTAAAGCTGGCACAAAAATATGCCGCCAAATACAGCTTGAAAGTTCGACTGGACCTGGCAGATGCCGTCTCGCTACCCTACGCCGACGGCAGCTTCGACTGTGCTATTGCTGTAGCTATTTACCATAACATTGAAGGGGCTGAGCAACGAAGGAAAGCCCTGAGTGAACTTAAGCGGGTACTGAAACCAGGAGGCGAGGCTTTTATCACGGCATGGAACAAATGGCAACCACGTTTCTGGCTACAGGGCAAAGAGGTCAGCATACCCTGGAAGTCAAGAAACAAAATACACTATCGCTACTACTATTTGTACTCGTATCCGGAGTTAATAAGTGCCCTGGCACAGACAGGATTTGAAATAATAAAGATGTTTCCAGAGAAATCTTATACTTTTCCTCTAAAGTTTTTTTCCAGAAATATCTGTGCCCTGGTTAAAAAGTGAGCCCTCAAAGTTTCTTCTTGCCTTTAAATACTATATTAGACTCGTCATCCAAAGGCGATAGTATTTTGGAGGCAACGCAAGTCCGGTTACAGCCCATATCCTTAGCTTGATACAACGCTTTATCAGCCGCGTCTATCAGCTCTCCGGTTGTAAATCCGTCAGTCGGCCAACAGGCTAAACCAAGGCTGGCGCTAAGTTTGATGTTCTTTCTGTGCATTTCATTAGCTATCCTGCGGCGAACCCTTTCGGCAACGATAAAGGCATCATCCACACGGGACTGCGGCAGGATGATGGCAAACTCGTCGCCACCGTATCGAAACGCCAGGTCGCTGTTTCTTATCTCCCTATTAACCAAACGTCCGATTACTTCCAAAATTCTGTCTCCGGCAGTATGCCCCTCAAGGTCGTTGTAGGCCTTGAAATAGTCTAGGTCCAGAAGAATTAAAGACAGTAGGCCGCTATAGCGATGATGGCGCTCTATCTCCTGTTTTATACATTCGTTAAAATGACGTCGGTTAAATAGGCCAGTAATCTCATCGATCCGGGCTTTCTGCTCCGCCTTAGCGAAAAGACGGCTATTTTCGATGGGCATAGCTATCTGAAAAGCTAACCTCTCCAGCAGTCGGACCTGCGCCGGAGAATATGCGTTGAGTTTGCGGCTGGCCACGATGAGGCTGCCTATGGCTCTGTTCTTCACTATCAAAGGTAAATAAACAATAGACCGGATGCCGCGCTTTAGATGGATTTCACCCGTTTTGAACCGTCGGGCCTTTGTTAGATCAGGCTCGACCAGCGCCTCCTTGTGATTAGCCACCCACTCGGTCCCGGTGCCCTTGAGGGGAATTTTTTCTCCGGCCTGCCATGCCGAGCCAACCTCCGTGGATATGACCTCCAGGCGGATTTCATCTCCTTCTATTAAAGCGATGGTCGCCCAGTCGACGCTCACCACCTCTCTTAATTCACCGATAAAGGCACCGTAAACTTCCCTCATATTTAAGCTGGAAGTGATTACGGCAGCCAGCCGGTTAATTAAAGTCAGCTCCTGTTCTCTCTTAGTAAGTTCCTTTTGGAGATGTTCTTTTTCCCGCTTGCGAAATTGCTCTTGAAGATATTCCCGTTCCAGGCTGGCTGCCACCTGCGAGGTAACGGTCTCGACTAAATTGACATCCTCAAGTGAATATCTGCCGGACTCTTTTTTACCCAGAGATAATATGGCAATCAAATCGCCCTGCCTGACCAGCGGAAACAGCAATTCTATATTCAGAGCCTTCAGTTCATCTCTTTCTTCGCCCCACTTTCCGTAAAGTTCAGGAAACACGTCCAGATTGTCTCTTAACAGGTATTTATTTTCCCGCCTTAGCCATTCCAGTAGAGGGCTATCCTTGCTTAATCTCATTTTGGGAACGTCCTGTTGTCTGGGTGAACAAAACTCGACTACAAACTCTCCGCTTTTGGGGTCCGGCAGAAATAAGTCTATTCTCCCGCACTGTAAGGTACCCGCCAGAAGAGGCAGCAGTCCTTCGCTTAGTTCACCCAAGCCGAAAATTCGGTCTAGTTTGTATCTCAGGAAGATACGTAATTTTTCCAGGTAATCGTAACGTTTCCTGAAAAATAGCCTGTCAGTGCGATTGGAAAGGAAGCCCTGCAGCAGGTAAACGCTGCCGCCAATGGCTATAGCTGCCATTGTAGCCAGAACCAGCGTGCTGCCATCGATTTTAATGCCGGTTAAAGAGTGAATCATCAGGAATAGGCCTAGATAAATAGCGATACCGACAGCGACCAGCCCCATCCAGACTAGGATACGTTGCGTGACAAACTTGATGTTAAGCAACCGGTGCTTCAGGAAGAGGTAGCTTAGAATTATGCCCATGATTATGTTCCCAACATGCGCCAGAGGAAAGCCGCCCCCACCTGGCATAAAAGAGGCTATTCCGAAAACAATAATAACTCCAAGACCACTTAGCAGGTAAGATATCTTGTTTTTTTCCTCGAGATCCTTGGTCTTAGCAAGCTTTTTAAACAGGGAATATATATCCTTGCCAGCTACAATAAACAAAATAACTACAAATGAGAAACACAAGCCGCCATACTGAACGTGAATTCCTCTTTGGTTAGCCACAACATCCTGTGGTATGTAATTGAGAACTTCTAGGACAGAAAATGCAACAAGCAAGCTGTAGATATAATAAAGCCCATTAAATTTACCGTTAGAGAAATATCGCAGAATAAAAATAAACTGGATTCCCATCAATAATGCAAACCACAAGACCGCTTTAACCAAAACCAATCTGTATGCCGGAGAAAAATCGGCGCGGAAAAAGAAGTCGAGCAGGCTCCATGACATAGCCGCGAATAAATATAAAAATAGTAGCCAGTGCTGTCTATACCAGGGGCGATTTATAAGCAGGATAGCTAGCAATGGGATATAGGCTATTACTGCCAGCAATGGAGGGACTGCGTAGACGTTCATCGTCTTGATTTTGCAGTGCTTGGCTAATTATGTGCCCAGCCGAGTTCGTTGTCAAGGGGTGCTGAGGTACGAATTAGTGAAAGGTCTTTAACGCTTGATTATGCTCACTGCGACTTGTCAGTGAGTATCTTCGCCGAGTCGGCTTCTTCCGGAACGCTTGAAACGGCAATAGGCAAGAAGGCATCAACCAGCCTCGGGTCAAACTGGCTTCCGGCGCACCGTTTCAGTTCCTGGAGTACTTTTTTATATGATAACTTTCCGCGGTACGGCCTGGCCGATGTCATGGCATCGAAGGCATCAGCAATTGCCAGAATACGAGCTTCAACCGGAATTTCGTTACCCTTCAGTCCGGCAGGATAGCCGGCGCCGTCCCAGCGTTCGTGATGATGTAGTATGGCCGGGAGACAGGAAACCAAACTGACCACGTGGCCGACTATGGTAGTGGACAGTTTGGGATGTGTACGAATCAATTCCCAGGCCTCCGGCTCAAGTTTGTCCACCCTGCTGAGCACTTCATCGGGTACGCCGATTTTTCCTATATCGTGCAATAGGGCTGCGGTGCTGATGGTGGCTACCTTATCGGTAGAAAGCCCAACAGCTTCTGCTAGAGATACCGCGTAAGTGCTCACTTTACGCGAATGCCCATACGTATAGGGGTCTCTGGCTTCTATGGTAGCAGCCAGGTTATGGATAATACTCAAGACCTCTTTCTCCGTAGTCGTCCTGGTAGTTGCCGGCATGCCAAGAGAGGGTAGTAGCTTGGAGGCGATGCAGGTACGGTTACCTCCGGCGTCCTTGGCGCTGTACAGAGCCCTATCGGCTGCATTTACCAGTTCATCTGCCGTCACGCCATCGGTGGGCCAGGAAGCCAGCCCCAGACTGGCACTTATCTTTATCTCGCTCTTGTTCATTTCGGTGGCTATTCTATTGCGCACCCTCTCGGCTACAACCAAGGCATCATTTGTTGCTGACTGCGGTAATATTATGGCGAATTCATCTCCGCCGTAGCGAAAAGCCAGGTCGGTATTTCTTAAAGCTCCGCTGACAAGGGGGCCTATCAGTTCGAGCACTCTATCGCCGGCGGTATGCCCCTGCGTATCGTTGTAGGCTTTAAAATAATCGAGGTCGAGGAAAATTAGCGACAGCATACTTCTATATCGGGCATGACGGTCGATTTCCACCCTAACACTTTCGTCGAAGTGGCGCCGGTTAAACAAGCCGGTAAGTTCATCAATGCGTGCTCGCTGTTCCGCCTTAGCATAAAGACGGCTGTTTTCAACCGGGATTGCAATCTGTGAAGCCAGCCGCTCCAGGAGACGAACCTGGCCCGGAGTATAAGCATCAGGCTGACGACTGGCTACAATCAGGCTGCCTATAGCTTCATTTTTAACCACCAGTGGCAAATAAATGATGGAGCGGATTCCCCATCTAAAGTGCTCTTCTCCTGTTTTAAACCTGCTGTTTTTGGAAAGGTCCGGTTCGACTATAGCTTTGCGGTGAGTGGCTACCCACTCGGCACCCGTGCCTGCCAGAGGTATCTTCTCTCCGGCCTGCCAGGTCGAACCGACTTCGGTGGATAAGGCTTCAAACCGGAGCTCGTCACCCTCTATCAGAGTAATAGTCGCCCAGTTGACATCGACCACCTGTTTTAACTCCAAAATAAAGGCGCCGTACACATCCTTAATATTCAAACTCGACGTGATGACATTTGACAGCCGATTAATTAAAGACAGTTCCTGCTCCCGCTTTCTTAATTGCTCCTGCAAATACTCTTTTTCCAGGCTGGTCGCCACCTGTGCAGCAACTGTTTCCACCAGACCAACATCTTCAACCGAGTAGGTTCCGGATTCTTTTTTGCCTAGTGCCAGCACAGCTACCAAGTCGCCGCGGCTTATCAGGGGGAACATTAATTCTGTTCCCAGATCGCTTAGTGCCTTCCTTTCATCCGTCCACAGACTTCGAAATTCGGGCATAATGTCAATGTCTTCCATATTAAGATACCTATTTTCACGCTTCAGCCACTCAAGGATCGGACTATCACGTTTAATGCCTGGCTGCTGACCGCTTGTGTAATCCGGTTCGGCAAACTGAATAACAAAATCGTTAGTGGTTGAGTCAGGCAGGAAAAAATAAGCACGGGAACATCGCAGAGCTCTGGCAAGCAATACTAACAATTGGCTGCTAAAGTCATCCAAGTCCGATATAAAAGGAGCCTTGCGCCGGAAAAAATCTGTCAGCTCCTTACGGGCATCATAGCTATCTTTAAAAAAGGCCTGCTCTACTTTTCGATAAAGATAAACATGCAGAAAGGCCCAAAATAGAACACCTGAAATAGCAGTTAGTAATCCAGCTGCTAGAAAGGAGGTTAAATTATAGTCAAGGTGGATAACAATGTGAAGCAGGTAAAGCCACATAGCATATATGGCTGCGATTACGGCAGCCGTCAGTGTATAAACAATCCCCCTGCGGAGAATAAATCGTATATCCAGTAGCCGATGCTGCAGAAATACAAAACTCAATGTTACACTATTAATGAAATTGCCAATATGAGTTAATGGGAAATGCCCACCTCCGGGTGCAAATGAAATGATGGCTGTTACAAGCAAAACTGTAACACCAGTTAGCAGATAAGTGATCTGATTTCGTTCTTCAATATTTCTCGTACTTATCAGCCTTCTAAATAGAAAATACAAATCCCCGCTAACAAAAAAAAATAGCAAAAAAGACAAACCGATATACCATGGACCGTACTGAACATGAATCGTATCTGTGCCGAACTGGACGTCCAGTGGAACGTAACCAAGAATCTCTAGTACAATAACAAGAGCAAGAAAGCTGTAAGCTATATAAGGTTTGACGAACTGCGCCTTTGAGAAATATCGTATAACGTATAGAAATTGAATTCCCATCCAGAATGCAAGCGCCAAGACTATTTTAACAAGGATGAGTCTGTAACTTGCGAAAAAATCACTTCTGGAAACGAAATCCGTCAGACTCCACAGAATAGCTGGTATAAGGTACCAAAACAGTAACTTATGCTGCTTATGCCAAGGTCGGTTAAATAGGAGAACAATAAATAGAGGTACATAAGCAATGGCTGCGATTAAAGGAATCAAAGCGTGCCCATTCATATTATTCTGCACATTATCCTGAATCGTATTGTGATATTATGTCTTCAGCTTCCTGGGTTGTCAAGATAAACTATAATATTATATCCAACGAATATCGGTTATGTTATATGCTAGGATAAAAGAAGGGCGGCTGCTATTTAAGCAGCCGCCCTTCTTAAAAAATCTTTGTGGAGCTATTTGCTTAAGACTTCAGCTTTTGTCTCGTAGACAACTTGCTCTTCCCGGACTTGTACTGATTTAGTACTCAGCAATGATATTACTTTATCTGACGGATTCATATGTACCGGCTTGATATGGCCCAATGGCGCGCCCTCAGCCTGGCGTTGCGCAATATAATTCGCAAAAGTGTCTTTAGGTAAGAATGTAACTTCAACTGGCTTGCTACCAAGCACCAGTTCCGGGCTACCATAGACTTTATAAACGTTGTAATTATATTCTTTGTCAAGCTTTAAAAGTTCATTATATATTGCAGCGGCTACACCTTTCTCACTGGCAATGTAATTGTCTTTGAGTTCGATATATACATGTAGCATAGGCTTATCCTCAAGTACTTCCTTACGTGCCGTCCAGTCAGCATAAGGTATATTAGTTCTTTCTATGGCCTGCCAGACTATTCGCTCATTTAATTTGCCTAGACCAGCAATATCAATCAGCTCATCAGCACGACTTTCAAATATAATTTGGGGAAGATCGACGCGTAACTTCTCATTTTTAAGCGCGATTACCCTAATTAGGTCACCAACACGAAATCTGGCTAACACACCTCCATGAAGATTGGTGATGACCAGTTCATAAACTTTCCCCGCTTCTACATCGTCCAGTAAAACAGTTTTCGGTTGGTAGGAGTGATCGCACTGCCACTTAGAATATTCATCTTCAGGTATAAACTCCATAAAATTGAGAGCTGGGATAAAGACCATACCTTCATAGTCCCAAGTCTGTATAGAATAAATACCTCCTTCAGTCCCTGCGTAAGCCTCAAGAGGATATTTACCCCATAGTTCCTGCACTCTAGTTTTGAAAATGGATGCATCCGTACCTCCGCCCACAATACCTTTGACATTCCAGATATCTTTGGGCACCATTAGACGACGGGACAACTTGCTCTTCAATAATCCTGCTACTAAACGGGTTAGGGCCTTTGGATGAGACAGTATTGGACGGATATTGATTTGACCCGATCTCTGCTTGAACTGTTCACCTACTGCAACAAGCACAGAAGGGAGCCCTCCGAATACATCGATACCCTGATACAGCGCCTCGGAAAAACCCTGCCTTACCCTTTCTTGAAAAGATACGTCTTCTGAAATATTAGAAGGCAGAAAATCAAAATTAATTGCTTCTTTAGCTACTGCCGCAATTGCTCCCGAACCCGATTCGGGTGGTCCCAAAGTGAACAATACCTTCATATGCTCTTTTACTTTAGACATATCACCCTTACCATTACAAAAAGCTAGCAAGAAAGCGGCAGTGCTGACCGATTCGAACTCCCGACAAAATTCTTCTGACCAGGGTACCCATTTCATCGCGTATTCTCCAGATTTACC
>Ga0214474_1000129_pt1 | contig 39481 bp, 36 predicted proteins | sample RVTome_2_FD_187335 | JGI IMG/M metagenome (GOLD analysis project Ga0214474, IMG submission 187335) | Soil microbial communities from uranium-contaminated site in the Upper Colorado River Basin, Wyoming, United States - RVT95D214 HiSeq ... | reverse complement strand
AGTGATTTACTGATATTGATAATAACCTAAACTGGAACCAGTTGATTTAACTATACACCAACTGTTGACATATTACAATTTTCAGCAATCCTCGACCTACTCCCAGTATTAGTAAAAGCCTCTCTCGCTGCACCTGATGGTATGGATGCTTCGGCTATTGGGATGCTAACACTAGTAAATATGCGACATTAAGCTGCGAGTAAAACCTATTCATAGGTGCCTAATGCATTATGCTCCCCGATAGGTCTAAAAGCTTCCCAAAACGGGAGGTTTCCCCCTTTTGCTTTTTCTGCTCTTTATCCCCCCAAGGATTACCCCAAGGATTACATTCATAATCGTGCCAAATCTTTCAAATTTACCCAGAGATGTTATAATTGTTTAATGCACAAACATGTGCAGTTGCCATTGTTCGTTTGTTTTTGTCTTCGCGGTATCCATGATTAGTGTATGAAAAAGATTATTCTGGCTTCGGCTTCACCGCGCCGGAAAGCGTTACTGGAACAGATTGGTCTCAAATTCACAGTCGATACCCGCGTGTGGGAAGACACTGAGTTCGTAGGGCAGAAACCGCACCAGCTTGCCAGAGAAATGTCCCTGAAGAAAGCTGAATCAGTGGCCAGCGGCTATCCTGATGCTATTATTATCGCCGCAGATACCTTTGGGATTATCGACGGTCGCATATTTGGCAAACCACATTCAGAAAGTGAAGCCCGCACAATGCTTGCTACGTTGAGTGGTAAATCGCACACCGTTATTACTGGGTTCACTGTTCTTGACACGCTCACTCGCAAAGCCGTCTCACGAAGCGTGGAAACTATTGTTCACATGAAACTGATTACGAAATCAGAAATAGAGGCGTATGTGAAAACCGGCGAACCGCTGGATAAAGCGGGCGCGTATGCCATTCAGGGATTGGGGGCGGTGCTCGTGGAGAAAATCGAGGGTGACTACTTCAATGTCATGGGCTTACCATTGTGCGCCCTCACGGAAGTCCTGAAAGAGTTTGGCGTTAACGTTTTGTGAGGACAAAGGACGCGGCGCTCTCTCCTACGACATAACCCGTTGAGAAAGCGGCTTGCAGATTAAATCCCCCAGTCCCCGCATCCACATCCATGACCTCGCCGCAGAAATAAAGCCCCTCCACCAGTTGGGACGCCATCGTGCGTGGGTCAATTTCTTTAAGCGAAATACCACCCGCCGTCACCATGGCCGTCGACATGGAATAGGCGCCTTTAATATCGAACCGTAATGATTTCAGCAGGTTCAACAGCCTCTCGCGCTCTTCTGATGTAATCTGGTTACCTAATTTATCGGGCCGCACACCTGTCATACCGACAAACGGTTCTACAAGTTTCTGCGGTAAGAAGTCTTTAATAATCTTCTGGTAAGTGCGCTTGCTGTATCTATCGAATGTTTGTTGTACTTCTGACCGGAGCGTGTCATTGTCCCTATCAGGTAAAAGGTCAATGGAAACGCTGACGGGGCCATTTTCGAGCGCGTCAACAATAGCAAGACTCATCTCCAGTATGATAGGACCACTGAGACCGAAATGTGCAATGATAACATCGCCGGTACGGCTCTCGATGATGGGCAGCTTCGGGCGCTTGCCAGCGATACCCCGCCCAACATCCACCCCGGGAACCAACGAGAGGTTGATTTTCCCAGTCGGATACTGGAATGCGGTTGCACGCACGTTGCGGAGACTGACGCCCTGCATCTGTTTAGTCTGTTCAATATCAGTAACGACTAGTGGCACTAAACTTGGTCGTAATTTGACAATCGTATGACCAAGTGCCGCGGCAATATGGAAGCCATCGCCAGTAGAGCCAGTCTGCGGATGAGATGAACCTCCGGTGGCGATGATAACCGCAGTTGCCGGCAGATTTCCGGCAGTTGTGTGTACTCCAGACACCCGACCGTTCTCCACCAATACACCGGTCGCGCTCACACCGAACCGCACTGTTACCTTGCCATCAGTCATGTAGCGCTCGAAAGCACGCACGATATCACGGGCGTTATCGGTGGTGGGGTAGACCTTACCATCCGGTTCGGTCTTACATTCGATTCCGTAACGACTTAGGAGAGCCAGCAAATCGTCACGGAAGAATCGGTTAAACGCTCTATAGAGAAAGCGACCGTTAGGACTAAACTGGTCGATGAAGCTATCCATATCCCGGCTGTTTGATAGGTTACAGCGTCCGTTGCCAGTGATAAGTATTTTCTTGCCGGGGCGCTCCATCTTTTCGAGGAGAAGCACGTTGGCACCCAGCTCCGCTGCCCGTCCGGCTGTCATCATGCCAGCTGCCCCTGCCCCAATAACTATGATTTGGCAATTACCAGTCATAATGGCAGTTTGACGTAAACAGGAATAAGGTGTCAAGAGAACCATTCAAGTGTTCCGAATTTGGCAGTATACGCAAATCTTCTTTATAAGAATATCGAAAAATAACCACACTATATGATTATTTGCTGTGTAGTAGTTTCTCCTGAATACGGAAGATTTTAATAGCAATAGAAAAAAGGACAAAGAGGTCATTTCGACGTTGTGATTTTAAACACAGAGGCGGCGGCTAAATGCGATTTTGAGACCTTACGCTCTCAGTACTACAAGTCTTTATGCGATAAGCTAAAAGCCCATACAGTGCCACTCCCATTCCTTGACTATGCCATCGAATTAAAGCTATTTCGAGACCTGGCGCATCCCAATAGAACTGAGTCTGCAAAACAACAGGCAGAATACGCGATGCAGGCTGTTAATAAGTTAAATGCCACGGTGCAGCCTAATGATTACTATTCAGAGCCATTTGCCACGCGCGGAATAGTACTTCTTTTTGATAATTCAGAACTCGCTAACGATACCTTTAAGGTTGAGTCTGCAAGGAAGAGTTTCTTTGAAGAATTTATGAAACTCAAATGGGAGTTATTCCCAGATACTCTATCCTGTATTTGGGTAGCACCGAAGGGAAGATTAGATTATTTTGGAAAGAAAACCGTTACTGAATCGTAGGTAAGGCATAGAAGAAGAGGGGCATGATTGGGATAATAGGGTTTCTGCTGATTTTATGCGTAGTCATCATAATCATTATAGCTGCCGTAGGATGGCAGACAGTTGTTGCTCTTGCTATAGGTTTACCTATAGCGCTATTTATTGCCTTCTTGATTCAGAAGATGAGAATGCGAAACCCTAAATATCGAAGGAGAATTGAGGCGGAAAAACGCAAGAAGAGACGGGAAGAACTCAAAACCGAACAGGCACAATATGACCGAATCATTGCTCACTTCGGGAGATTGATTAATTATGAGGAATATAAGGCTGGGACAGTTTGCATAGGACTCGGTCAAGACTGTAAGGGTAAGAAGTCCAAGGGAGCTTTGGTCTGTAAAAATTGTTATCTTGCCCAAGGTTTTGACAGACCTATTGGTTTTGCACAAAGCGGTGGCGGAGCTACAAAAGATGAGTTGGGTGAAATAATAGTCGCGAGACTAGGATATCGGAAAACCTCTCTTGGTTTGTGGGAAAGAGATTAAGCTGCGAATTACAACGAAAAAGCCACTCAATGTCCGTAATTGAGGGAGGTTAATAAAAGAACGATGATAAGAAAGATGTTCAGCTTGGTAAAAGGCCAGGAGGGTGAGGGCATCCCCTCGGGCTAGCTACTAACAAAATAGCTAGGTTAGGTCTTTGACTGTGGCTACCTTTCTGACGTTTTATATACCAACACTCGGCCGGCTTAGCCTTAAGGCATCTTATATGCCACCTACGGTTTCCCCAGCAACCGTATTCTCTCGAGCTGTTCGTTGGCAAGGGAGAATACACCCGGTTCATTTTCTTTGGGTTTCCGTTTCTGTTGTCGTCTGAATGCCCACTCATCGAAGGATGCCAGTGTTAGTAGTCCACCGCGGATCGGTTGAAGTTCCAAGGGTATTCCCAGTTTCCTCAATCCGTTTTCATAAGCGGTATCTTTCGACAAATCATATACATGCCAATCGTCCAGAAGCACATCCGCAACCACATGGTCCTGGTGCTCAATATAGTTAGCCCACTCAATTCTCGTGTCCTGGGTAATCAACCACTCGAAGAGATCTAACTCAGCCTTAACACGGAATACGCGATACCTGGCTGGTATGTCGACACACCTGAGTAAGGCTATGAAAAGGTTGGTCTTTGAGGAACACATCCCCTTCTCTGTGACAAGAGTTTGAGACGCTCTCACGGTCCAATCCTCGTACACATACTTCAACTCCTTTACGAATGCGGCGATTGCAGTAACCTTGTGGCGGGTGGCGGTCAAGCCCGAGGTGAGTGTAATGGCAGTATGTCTAATCTCCTGTGCATGATCGAAATCACAGAGTTCCGTCGGTTTCAAATATCCTTCATACGAACTTGAATCCATGACACTATGTTAGCAAAGGACTAGCGACGAGGCAATACACAACTGACTATTGTTGACTCAATTCATCCAGCGAAACGTTTGTAACAGCGTTCAGATGAGAATAAGCCGGTCAGCCATTGACTTTAAGTACATGATTGTACTATATTGAACGGTGCTCCGGCACCATTCCTCCTGAGTCTTTGGAGTCTGCGAAAATTAAGGTCAGAATAAGTTAATGGGGGGCACAATGGCAGAGCAGAAACGATCCGTAGACCAGTTGTTAACAATCATCAAGAGTGACCCCAATGCGATAACGGCTTTGAAGAATGATCCTATCCCGACTCTCGAAAAATATGTAGACAAGGCGAAATCAGAAACGCCGATATTTTACAGGGACAAATGGGTATACCGTTTGGTAGTTATTTCTCTTGGTCTAATTATCCTCGTAGCCGGTGTTGGGGCTATTATTCTTGTGGCATTGGGTAAAACCACACCGGAAATACTAATAGCTCTTGGCTCTGGAGCAGTGGGCGCATTGGCCGGTCTATTGGCACCTTCCCCAACAGGTAAATAAGACGTATTGTTCGGCTAATAGTTGCTTAGCACAAATCGGTCTAAGGTAGAGTAAATGTCATCCTAATCCACTCCGCTTCGTTAGTTCGTATTCGCCCGATATTTACTAGTTTCCCGTTTCTGCGTTGGGAAATATATTTACACTTTTTAGCGAATTGGCTAATCTGATTGCTCTAAACTGGAATGTTAATTCTCAATAACGATTTCGATGACGTTAGAATCGACCTTCCCAATCCAGATTCTTCCATCTGATAGTGTCCTTTCATCTATTAATATCCAGTCAAGCCCACTGTAGGTGAACTGGCATGAATAAACACCATTATCAAACTCGGGGTAGCCTGAAAGAACTACCGTCCTATCGAATGATTCATGACTACCCAGTCTGGTGAACCAGTCGATGTCCCATTTAGTAATAGGCTCCAGCGAAATTGTGGGCTTTTGCGATGCCCAGACCGATTCGTGAGGGTTTTCTACCTTGGTCAGTAATAATCCGTTGGTATAATAGTGAAAAAGATCGCTCCCCATCTTGTCTGGGTCGGGAACATATATTGGGTCATCGCTCTCGTTAGTAATGGTGAAGGAATAGCTCATCGTTACTACTTCTGCTCGGCTTATGACCCGCGCCTCATTCAGGGTTATTCGTAGGCCTGGATTGAACTTATCGGCTTTTATGAAAGCCTCTATGATGCGGGGATCGTTACGCATATCTATCGCCCCATCCGAGATAGGGTTCTCTATAGCAATCACATCATCAGCAAGGAAAGAAGGGTAGTGAACATAGGGGGCTTGGGGTAAAAAAGAGGAAGCCATCGAAACGAAATAACCAAGGTAGCACCTTTCACCACTGGCAACCACTACAAAAGGCTTTACGAATGATTTTTTAGTATCCACATCAAGAGTGAAAGTTCTGTCTTCAAGATAGATGTAATGTGAAGAGGAATCGTAATAATCGATATCCTTTAGCGATAGCCAGGGTTTATCCTCCAACTCCAATTCTGACAGGTTAGAGTTCGTTAAGGAATAAAGGTTCTGCGAGTCTACATTGGCCACCAAATAGATGGCAAATTCATTGCCGGTGGTACCAACATTGTTACCCGGGATGTCCTTTACGCAGCCCGTTAGAGTTAGAAGGAGTAGAACGACATTAACACATCCAACAAGTAGATAAGAAGCTGTATTCTTCATTTGTACTCCTGACAGGTGTAACGAACACAATGATACCACTTTGTAGTGAACAATACATTTGGGCGAAATGTTACCTGCAGCAATCTCTAAAAAGTACCAGCCATCCCACACACTCAGAATTTTCCTATATATGCCTATCTGGTTAACTCAGCAACACGCTCACGTCTACTTTACATTTTGTTGTCTCACGTTTTGTCAAGTAGATTAAAGTCAAAAAATTATTACAAAGTGATAAATGGTAGAATAGGGCGTAATGAACTGGTTAATGAATTCATGGAAGACCATATCGGATTGGCTAGGTACATCCGATGGTCACGCTTTTATAATTGCGCTTGTCACTTCAGTAGCTACAATCGTTTTAAGTCTTGCTATACCAGCATTTGGTCGTTTTTTGCGGAGACTTCTGAAATTAGGTTGGAGGTTTCCGCTTATGTGTAAGAAGTGGTATCGGGAATGGAATTATTGGAGACGATTTGGTCCGAGTTATTCGGTCACCAGTGCTCTCCCTGTGGTGGTTAAGGCGCTATATGACTCTAATAAGAAACTATCCACATATCAAATAAGCCTCACAATTAGATTACGATGCCAGAAGATGGACGATTCGCATTCAATGACATTACAGTGTAACGAGATGGGTATGACTATCGTGCCACAAAATATTAAGGGGCGAATTCTTTCTTACCCTCTTATATACAACGAAGGCACACCAACTTGGCGTTTCATAACTCCTAATCCAATAGAAGCTGATTATACCCTGAGAAGATATAGCGAGATAAGACCAATACTGGGAGACACAGTACGCTGTGAGAAGATTTATCTTGGCACTGTTAATATCAACAATGTTGAAAGGCGGTTGAAGGCAAAACCTTTCTGTGTAAGCGTTGAATGGTTTAAGAATGAGACACCAGCTTGATTATCTACTTTACAAAACGTACAGTCACGAATTGTAAAGTAGAATCCATGCCAATAATATTATTGAACTCTTGCGGAGTTAACCAGATAGGCATATTCCTATATTAGAAGTATTGACAAAGATGGCTCGTGCAATTAGAGTTTCACCAGATGGGGCTGGTTGGAGGAACCTAATGGATGAAAGACCAGAACGGATGGAAAAGACCCCAGATTGGGAAAAAGTATATTCTGAGAGAAACCTGGCTCAAATTCCCTGGAATTCTGATAAACCCGACCCAGAATTCATCGAACTTATAGATAGTGACAAGATACGCCCGTATTGTATACTGGACATCGGGTGTGGAACAGGGACAGACGCTATATATCTTGCATCAAAGGGGGCTAATGTAACTGCGATTGATATATCAAGAGAGGCGATAAGGATCGCAGGAGGAAAAGCCGAGAAAGCGGGCGTAAAGGTCAACTTCATTGCCGGTGATTTCCTGAAAGTTGAATTCGATAATGAGAGGTTTGACTTTGTTAACGATAGAGGATGCTTTCATATTATGAGTCCCTTGCGTAGAGAGGATTTCGCAGCGAAGGTCAGCAGAGTCCTTAAGGGTCAGGGTTTCTATTATCTCAGATGTTGGAGTGATAAACAAGAATATGAAAGCGAAGGAACTCCTTACAGAATATCAAAGGACGTCATCTATCGCATATTCTCTAAATTCTTTGACGTGGGGGAGATAAGGGACGTTAGATGGGGCGGTAAAGGCCCCTGGAGCTACACGTGCTTGATGAGTAAAAGAGTATAGTGAGTTTTGCGGGTGTTGCCCTTAGAGTGGAGAGCAGTGGTGATAAGTTAACAAAGATAGACTAATTGTTCCAGCTCAGAACTTGACCGAGGTAGTAGCCAAAGTTACCAATTTAGGTGAGGTCATATAGCCACTTTTCGATATATCGTGTTTCAGGTAGAGACCAACTATCCCCCGTTTCCCCTCGGAAATATATTGGAATCGACTTGATTCGTTTGAAATGAGTCGATATACTGATGCCATCCACTCATCACTCTTCGTTACCTGAATTGTCCGCGGAATGGTTATGATATCGACAACCAGCCAATCTCGACGTTCGAAAAGGAGGTGCTGGGGTGAAAAATAAAATATGCACTGTCGAAGAGGCAATGCGCGAAGTCAAAGATGGGGATACGGTGGCTATGCACTACTGGGGTTTTAATGGAACGCCGAGTTACCTGATACGTGCTCTGATAGCCTGTGGGACAAAAAACCTGACCCTTTACTGCAACAACTTCGTACCCATAGGGATGAGTGGGCTTTCCGAAATAGGCATCCCTGACCTAACAGGCTTACTGCCGCAGCTTAAAAAGCTGGCCTCGCCCTTTATAGGGGGCAGAACATTCGGAGGTAAGAGCCAGGAACGAACGGACAGTGTTTTAAAGGAACGAGTCCAGAGAGGTGAGCTTGAAATAGAATCAAGCACTCATGGAGTTTACATAGAAAGATTACTAGCCGGCGCTATGGGTAGTGGCGGCTTTTACAGTCCAATCGGCATCGATACCGTTATCGAAAAAGGTAAGGAAAGAAGGACCATTGACGGTAAGGAATATGTCCTCGAAAAACCGGTACAGCCTGATATCGGGCTAATTAAAGCTTACAGGGCAGACAAATTCGGCAACCTGACTTATCGTGGCACATCAAGGGGAGCGAATCCGATTATCGCAATGGCATCGAAGCTGACTATTGTCGAGGTATTCGACATTGTCGAACCCGGCGAGTTAGACCCCGAGGCGGTAGTGACCCCGGGTATCTATGTCGACCGCATAGTCAAGATTCCTGAGGATGATATTGCCAGCGAAAGCCAGATTACCGAAGTAATAAAAATGCTCGTTAGCCTTAAAGCCGCAAAGGAACAAAATACTACAGTCGGGCTCCGATGAAACAAAAGGAGGCCAGGTATGAAAGAAAAACTCAGTGAAGAAGTCATTGCCATGAGAGCCGTCAAGGAATTGAAAGAAGGCGACTACTGCAATCTAGGTATCGGCTTTCCCCAATTCTGCGCCTCTTATGTGCCAGCAGGTGTCCATGTACAGACTGAGAACGGTGCCCTTGGTTACGGCCCGTTGTTAACAATGGAAAATGTCGACCAGGTAAATGCCGATATGGCAGACGCGGGTGCCCGTTTCTTCTCCCGGGCACCGGGGATGTGTTTCTTCGATTTACTGACATCATTTGCAATGATAAGAAGTGGACGTCTGACCAGCATATTAGGCGGGCTTCAGGTTTCTGAAAAAGGTGACCTGGCTATCCATAGCACCGGTGAGACGGGGGGCTTTCCCCAGATTGGCGGGTCTATGGACCTCGCCTGGGGGGCTGAGAAGGTGATTGTTACCATGACCCATACGACCAAAGATGATAAACCTAAAATAGTGAAAGAACTGAGCCTGCCTCTCAGTGCCAGCCGGTGCGTGGATTTAATTGTCACCGATATTGCTGTTATCGAGGTACAACCAGACGGACTTCTGCTCAGAGAGGTCGCACCCGGCTGGACGGCAGAAGAGATTCAATGCCTGACCGAAGCCCGGCTCAAAATAGCCGTTGACTTGAAGGAGATGGAGCTTTGAAAAGCTGAAGGATTTGAGGTATGGGCTTGATTGCACAAAAAGCCAGACCCGTGCACTGTCACCTGGAGAAACTGTGGTCAAGCTAACTACAGTTTGGGTGCTACCTGCAAAGAAAGAATTTCCCCATTTACATATACTGCCGGATGGGTGCTGTTTACGTACCGGATGCCGCGCGGTCCGCCACGACCTTTTGGAGTAAGGTAAACCAGCGATGCGCGCTTTTTTCATCGAAGCCGCGCCGGTAAAGCTCGTTCAACTCCGCCCGATAACGCTCTCCCGCTTCCTGCACAACGTCGATGATATAATCCCTCTGGGTCAGCATAGACAACCTGCCGGCGGTTTCCCTGATGGACTTTTTCTCCAATCCACTGATGTACTGGAATCCATGGTACAGCGTTTTGCTGAAATATATGTGCTTGAAATACACATCAGGCGACCTTTTGTGGGGATTATCCTCTGAACGCCGTTTTTTTAAGCCCAGAAAATTCCGTATTTTCATGCCTACTCCAAAAATGTGGCATATTTTGTTGCAACACCGTGTCTGACGGGCCAGATTTCAGTGCTATTTCAGCCCGACTCGTTGCTGATTTCGTTTCAATTTTACGCTATTTGGGTGTCTTAAACGAGCCTTTTCGTGTCACGAACCATTGACAAAGCCCTACATTGGCATCATATTTCGCAATCAGCGTATCAACGCAGGTCCTTTCTGAATTTCGTGAAGCATACCGACTGGCGTACCTGCCTGGACCGGTAGATGATTTCTATGGATATAGTTATCTATGCCGATACCTCCACTTTCCTTGTCGCCATCGGTCGTATTGAACATCGCAAGAGCCGATGGGTAGAAACAAAAGTAAAGTGAGGCCATATCACTTGAATTCAGAGATACGCAGTCTTGTGTCACGAAACATCATCGTGTCGACCATCGCCACAGGGGAGCAATCGAACCCTCTTTGGTTTCCTCACCCCAGGGGTTGTGGATTTGCTAAATGATTTTATTAATATCCCAACCGCGTTCTCGACAGAGCCGGCGCAGTTCCAGATAATAGCGCGTACGGCTTGCCTGTGCGGCGCGACCTTCAGGTGTAGCCATGGCGTCCAGATCCTTTTTAACCAGTTCCCGCATAAAGTTCTGGATACCCTCTTCACAAAACTGATGCAGCATTGCTTTTTGGTTCATACCTGCTAACCGGGCGATTGCTTTAACGCCGTTAGCGTCCCCATGGCTTAACCAATACTGCTTAAAATACTCTTCAGGGTACAATCCATGCATATTGGTACCCTTTGCGGGAATAAATAAACGCTTTATTTTCTTGGTGAGCGGAGGGCTTTTGGGAGTTCGTTTGTTGTTATATACCATATATACGCTCAAAAACTGGCTTTTATGTGTCCCTTATGGCAGTCTTACGACGGTCTTATGGTGGTCTTACGGTACCTTTGTGGTGCCCTTAACCGCCGCTATGGACTCTTATTTACCCATTAGTGTATCAATTTTTGACTTAACAAAACCTTAATATTCATCTTTCTACCCCATCTACCCCAGAACAGCCCGCCGGCAGGGCTAATCTCGGGGGAACTGTGATTCAATTTTCCGGCATACGTCAGGGATCTTCTCATTTAACCACTCTGCAAACACTTTAAGACTGGGGATAAACATTGGTCATACCCGAATGCTGAAGGTGGATGAGTTCCGGGGGATGTGACCGAGTCTTGACCATGGTGGGATACGAAGAGTTGGCTTCCTGATCGGGTAGGACGTTCTGGAAGATTTTAGTAAACCGCTCAACCCATGAGTCTACGCCAATAACGGCAATCCCAGAAGGAAGGAGGGGTAAGAAAGTGACTCCTTCACTCCTCTCACCCCGACCAGAAATTTAGCCTCAAATTTTCCTCAAGTTTAGCTACGTATTGCCTCACATTTAGAGAAAAATTACAGAATTAGAACTGCTCTACTGATCTAGAATTTCGCCGCAACCGTCGTGCAACGAAGATAATTATCCCGACAAGTATCAGAAATATTAGTACCAGTCCGCCAATAAAGAACCAGCTAATTATGACCTGGTTCGAAAATTCCCCATTCAGTTCATTCACCGCAACATCGTAGCGCCCGGAAGGGATGTTTGTCACTGTGAACGTAACTTCTTGGCTTTGCCCTGGTTCAAGGTATATGCTCTTTGTTTCCCATTCCGTACCATTTAGCTTGAGCGTGATGTTGTAACTGCCCGGTTGGCCTCCCGTATTAATTATCAGAGCAGATATCGAAGCTTCCTGCCCGCTTCTCTTGAAAAATATAGTACTCGATGGCGAAGTGATTATAGTCAGGTCGCTCAGCTTGAAGTTGGCTGGTGATACCTGAGCAATCACAGCAAATGTGGTGAAGTGTTGTATCGAAGCCGTTATCCTCCCTAACTCCGATAAGGGGCTCATTACAGTCGAAAGATCAGTCCAGATGGACTCACCAGCATAGAAGGCTAGACTTACGGTAGCTAAGTTTTTCGGTAGTTGGTTGACATCGTAGCCTAATGTAAGGTTTACCGGTCCGAGTAAAACAGCACCGGATGGCTCAAAATCGTAGGCACTCCCGACGATCTTAAGGCCACTGGGAAGCTGGAACATTTGATCCGCTTCTCGTACTATTATTGATGTTACGGCCGCACCTGTGGAATCGACGATCCTCGTTCCTGCCTGGAACTGAATTGTATGAGCGCCGTCCGGGCTTATCACCACTAGAGTATCTGCAAGGCTTCCATCAATTGACAGCAGTCCCTTTGCGATTTCACCCAGGAAATCGACCGTGAGGTAATTCCCTTCAGGTATTGCGGGAGGTGCAGACGTTTGACCTGTGTCGTCGGTCTGGACAGTAACGGTGGGAGGAACGAAATTATCCGGTGGTTTATTGTTAACGGTCAGGGCAGAGGTAGCTGTTTTACCATTGTAGGTAGCAGTGACAGTCCAAGAACCAGCGTTGGAAGATGTATAGATGCCACCCATCCAGGAACCACCAGCCCCACTTTCTATACTGAAAGTGGTGGAAGCCGTGACGATGCCAAAACTATTGTTAGCATTATCGAACGCTTCAACGGAGTAGCCCTGGGATTGTCCAGAAGTTAAGGCAGCCGTTCTGGGGGTAATCACAATATGATCTACTATGGGAATTTCTATCTCTGTGGAAATTTCTGTCTCTGTGGAAATTTCTGTTCCGAGGACTGCCTTTGCCACCTGGGATTTTGGATTACCTGGGGACTCCTGACGGTACAGTGTCACCGTAATGAGATATTGGCCACTTGAGGCGTAGTTGTGACTGACAGGCCCCCAGACACCTGTGAAGCCAATCCCGTTTTGGTTTGCCCACAAATAAGGAGACACATCGGTTTTTGCGCCATCACCCCAATCCACCTGGATGCTGTATCGGCCAATATCGCCGATAATTGCGGCGCATATACGGCAGTCTGCAGTACATGGAGTAGCGGAGACATCTCCGGTTATGGTCAGTGGGTTTGTATAATAACCATCCGCCGGAGACGAACTTGAACCACCGCTAATCGAGCTAAAACCAATATAATATTCAGGTGCCCCGTCGCATGCAAGAACGTATCCGTTCGGGTATGCTGTTGGCGAGATAACAGCTACCAGTGTGGCAAGGAGCGATACCATCACAACCGCACTAACCAATGGAGATATTCTCTTTAAACTTTTATTTAACATTAGCGTTCCCTCCTATTTTATACTGAAATTTGGACGGATCGTTATATCACCTACGCACCAACGAGCATTAAAATAACCGGCTTTGTTTCACGTCCGTTTTGCTATTTATTAATTATTTTTCTTATAAACTTTTGTTACAAATTGAGAAAAAAGAAACCGACCCTGAACAAGGTCGGTTTCACTATTTGCTCCCTACCAGCCAAGTGACCATATTACGGATGGTAGTTCATCACTCCCTACAAATACTGCTTCTCAAACTATGCACTATATCATTTAAAACTATCTTAAGATGCATTGTCCTCGCATTCAAGATCAATTAAATTCACTTGAATTCACCTTTCCTCCCAACATTTAGTACTTAAGTTCTATAAACTATTTACTGATTTAACCGGCACGTTTGGCAATCGCCTGACATTTAATAAGACCAGTTGAAGTCTGAATATCGAAGTGGGATGGTGTACAGAAAGGATGGGTTTTAACATTTAGGTTGGCGCAAAAATTTTCCTATTCTTTTATAGTAGTGCCTTTCGTCTTTTCCGGTTCAGGCATGAGTTTGTTGGGTAATTTGATTTTGTATTCTTCGGCGAAATGCTCTTAATTGGCTAATAATACTTAAAGTTGGCCAAACATATATAAAGTAGCTAAACTCACAACCGTTCCCACAGATATGCCCATCAATAATTGGGGTATCGTATGATCACGAATTTGATACTTTGCCCAAGCAATAGGAGGAATGGCAGCCAAAAGAATAAAAAAAACTTGCCCCCAAGCCTGTGCTACCATAACAATCAATATAGTTATCGCTGTCAGGTGAAAGCTTACCCTGTAGAATATATTAAACAGAGCTGTCACAATTGAACCTGCAATTAATGCAACAAGGGTGGAAATCAAGATTGCTGGAGCTTTAATAAACCACAGGATTGCTAAGCAAGGCAGTCCGAGCAAGAGAGCCAAAATCAAAATATCCTTGGGATGCCGCTTAAAAAATATGGTTAGTTCAAACACTGATTTAATAGAGTTCATACTCTTAGAGGTCCTCACATAAAGGTAAACAACTGGTATTAAGACAAAGAATAAAAGTATTATCGCAATCCAACCAACCAATTCACGTATGTTACTGGACTTAGTAATAGCTATCGATAACAAAATTACTACGCTAAGGATACAAGGATTAGTTAATTTGGAAATTGCGTGTGCTAAAAAGGTTGACCGGGTAACCATACGTGACATGGTTTATGGCCTCAGTTAATATTAAAATTCACTCTATTCTATCTGGTTTTGAATCGGGTAGCAAGGTAACCTAATATCTTCGGTTAAAGGGTCTGTTAATTGCCCAAGTAACATTCAACCAAAAAATTCTCCTAAATGCAGGTTAACCGGTGTGTGAAGTGTCTCTAACCTGTCCATCCTGATTATGATTGTTCTTCCCGTTAAGAAAGCTAATAACATCCTGAGTCATAAACCTTCGATCACCACGGGTATTGATACGGAACGACCCTATTATGCCTTGGTCTGCCCAGCGCCTCAACGTATTGGGATGAACGTGGAGGAGCATAGCCACTTCCTTTAAGGTAAGCATATTGTCCGTTTGATTACTAATTTCCATATCCTCACCTATCGATACTATACCTAACCTATTTCTAAGATACGTTATTTTACTTAAAGGGAAAATCACCTGAATGTAACAGTAATTACAATCAATAGTACTGGTATAGAAGTACTAAGTTGAGAGGAAAAGTGAACTCTGGTATATTGACTGTCTTGACACATCAAGTGTACACTGCTAATTAATACCGTTGGTAGAGCCTGAATTTCTTGGTCTAATCCAAAATATGAGGTATTAGAAGAAAGTACTCATTTAATCAGTTTTAACACGCTACAATGGAAGGGTGTTGAACCGCCACCTGTAACATGGTCACTTGGGTGACGGGGAGCTAATAGTGAAACCGGCTTCAATGAGGTTGGTTTCTATTTTTTATGGAGGTTACAAGTTTCTATAAAGAAAAAACGGACGTAATAAGCAAATACAACCGTGGTAGAGCACGAAATGATTCAATAGAACACAATACCTTCTTTCTGCGAATGTAGTAAGGCACAATAGAATTAAAAATTGATGATATGGTAATCATAGGATATGGTTTAGCAAAAAAATTTAAGGTGTTACCTAAAATACTTCATTGAGCAGGTGTACTGAGAAAAAGAATGCGATCCAATTATCGGGCGAAAATTCCAATAAAACTATTCGGGACAAGTGGAGTGCGCGGAGTCGTCCACAAAGACTTGAATACAGACCTGCTATACGATTTGGGTCAAGCAATTGCGACCAGCCTGCCACCTTCTTCGTGGATCATTGTAGCTAATGACACCAGGAAAAGTCGCGCTGTGGTGAAGACTGCGGTTGAGATGGGGCTGATTGCTTCTGGAGTCCATGTCCTCGACGTAGGTACGCTGCCGACTCCAGCACTGGCGTACATAACGAGAAACATGGGAGTACATGCTGGCATTATGGTTACCGCGTCGCATAACCCGCCTGAATATAATGGCGTCAAGATCTTCAGTGCCGACGGTATCGGCTATAGTCGGGAGCAGGAGAAAAGCATAGAGCAAATCTATTCTCGAGGAAATTTCCGTACCGAATCGGGAACCTTTCAGTATGCATTCGACTTACAGCATTCCTATTTTGATTATCTAAAAAAAATTTCTGGGGCTAACGTCTTTTCTAAGAAATTCAAAGTAGTGATCGACCCAGGAAACGGAGCAGCCTCGAAATATGCCAGTGAACTCTTTTCTGACCTGGGATTAGTTGTGCTCCCACTCAATGACACACCGGATGGGTCTTTTCCGGGGAGAAACCCCGAACCTCGTGAGGAAACGTTAGTGAAAACATATGAATTTTTGAAAAAGGAACGGGCAGACTTGGCTGTCTGCTTTGATGGCGATGCCGACCGTGTCGTGTTCATTGATGAACAAGGCTTTATTGGCTTCGATGAAGCAATCACTTTTATTGCCTCCCTCGCCGTAAAATCGAGTGGGAAAAAAAGAGTGGCTACAACTGTGGAGACAGGGAAACTACTTGATCTCGGTTTACAGGATATGGGGGTGAACGTCGTGCGAGGCTCAGTTGGAGATGCATCTGTTGCCTATCTCACACGGGATATTGAAGCCGCCATTGGTGTGGAACCGGTCGGCGTGTATATCATGCCAGAAGCTGGTTTCTATCCTAACTCATTTCTGGCGGCACTGACGCTGCTCAGAAATGTGGGAAGTATTGCTGAAGTACGACGTTTTTTTCATGGCATACCTAAACTTTATTCCGAACAACGAAAGATACCTTGCTCCAACGAGGTAAAATTTACCATTACGCAAAAAGTCATTGATCACTCGACACTTTTGGGATTCGGGACTCCCAACATCGTCGACGGGTTGAGGCTGGAATCTGGAGATTCTTGGTTACTGATCAGACCTAGTGGCACCGAACCAATCATTAGAATAAGTGCAGAGTCCACATTCAAGGCTGAAACCAAGGAATTACTGGAAAAGGCTACCTCAATGATAACAGGTTTAATGAGAGAGTAAGACATGAAAGTGCTTTTTCTGTGTGGAGGCAATGGTAAGCGGATGGCTCCTATTACGGATGATAAATTTTTACTAAAATTCCTTGGGAAAACTCTGCTGGAGCATCAGATGCAGATTGCAGTGGAGATGGGATTGACGAATGTTATTATAGTCTGCAACCTGCAGAACCGAGAGCGAGTTATAGCTATTGCGGAAAAATTTCCTGCTGCATCAGTTGAAATCGCAGTTCAAGAAAAGCCACTTGGCATAGCCAATGCGTTGGAAAGTGCGGCACATTTATTGAATCAAGAACTGATAATTGTCAATCCCAACGATATCTTTGATGGTACCGCCTATGCAGCACTGTTAAAGAGCCAGAAACAAGGCAAGGTGGGTAGTCATATCCTCGGGTATCGAGTAACCAGTTACTTCCCGGGCGGTTACCTGGTCACGGATGAAAAGGGAGATTTAACTGGCATTGTCGAGAAACCTGGCGCCGGAAACGAACCATCAGATATGGTCAATCTGCTGGTACATTCACACTCCGACCCGAGAGTTCTTCTCAGCTACATTTCACGGGTGGAAACAGAAAGAGACGACGTCTATGAACGTGCTCTTGATGCAATGTGTAAAGATGGGAAATCCATCCACGTTGTTCCCTACTCCGGTGCCTGGTGCGCTATAAAATACCCATGGAACATCCTCGATAGTGTGCGTTATTTACTGGATCATACTGAGGGCTACATATCTCCGACAGCTCAAATATCCAGTCGAGCGGTGATTGATGGTAAGGTTATCATCGGGGATAATGCCAGAGTTATGGAGAATGCTGTCATACGGGGGCCGGTCTATATCGGGCCCAGAACTATCATCGGCAATAGCACTTTGGTCAGGGCGTACAGCCACATCGGCGCAGACTGTGTCGTCGGTTTTGCCACTGAAATCAAAGGCTCCTACATAGGTGATGGTTGCTGGTTTCACATGAACTATGTCGGAGACTCAGTAGTTGGCGATCACTGTAATTTTGGTGCCGGCACCATCACTGCTAATTGGCGTTTCGATGAGAAGACAATCTCAGTACGGGTTAATGATAATTCTATAAACACGGGGATGGACAAATTCGGTGCCATTATTGGTGATAATTGCCGGACAGGGATTAATGTCAGCATCATGCCCGGTATCAAAATAGGTCCCAATTCCATTATCGGACCATCCGTTTACTTGACGAGAGATGTTGAGTCAAATACAATGATGGGTGCGCATTCTTCATCCCGACCTATGAGGAATATCTTTGATCCCCCCCGGAATAATGAGGAGAAAGCTTAGTTATGTGTGGTATTATCGGTTACATTGGCAGTGAACGGGCGGCACCAATTGTGCTTGGTGCACTCGCGCGTCTTGAATACCGGGGGTATGATTCTGCCGGTGTTGCTACTATTGGGAACAACAGAATACATCTGGGAAAGAATAAGGGTAGGCTTGAGGAAGTCATTAATCAATGTGACTTGCTATCACTACCGGGACAGGTCGGGATTGGGCATGTCAGATGGGCAACCCATGGTATTGTAAATCAAGAGAATTCTCACCCCCACTGCGACGATAATAATCAAATCGCAGTAGTACATAATGGCATAATAGAAAATTATACGAAAATCAAGTCTAGTCTCGCATCAAAATATAGCTTCATCTCTGAGACTGATACGGAAGTAATTCCTCACCTCATCCGTCATTTTATGGATTCTGGTTTATCTTTTGAAAGTGCCTTCTTTAAAGCAGTCAGAGAACTCGAAGGTTCATACGCAATTCTTGCGGTTTATGCTCTGGAGCCAGACAAAATTCTAGCCGCCAGAAAAGAGAGTCCGTTGGTCATCGGGCTTGGAGACACGGCTAATTATGTCGGAAGTGATATCTTGTCTTTTCTGCCTCATACAAATAAATATGTTTTGATTAATGATGGAGAAGAAGTTGTTTTAACCAGAGACAAAATCAGAATATACAATTCTGACCACAAGGAGGTATTCAGGAAACCGGAACTGGCTGACTGGGACTGGAAAGACGGGAACAAAGGCGATTATGACTATTTCATGATTAAAGAGATTGAAGAACAACCCCGCGCAATACGGCAGGCGCTCCTGCAGGATGACAAATTAATCATGCAGATGGCCGAAGAGATTAAACAGGCCCGTCAGGTAATCTTCGTTGCCTGCGGCACGTCGCGGCACGCGGCCCTTATCGGGAGATACGCTTTTTCCAAGATTGGCCGGACGTTTAGCGATGTGGTGATGGGGTCTGAGTTCGGCTACTTTTCCGAGTCGATAGACAAAAACACCATCGTAATTGCTATTTCACAGAGTGGGGAAACGGCGGATGTCATGGATGGTGTCAGACAGGCCAAAGCGAATGGAGCAAAAGTGTTTTCTCTTGTAAATGTTGTGGGTTCATCCCTCGCCAGAGCAAGCGACCGGATGCTCAACATGAATTGTGGACCCGAAATTGGCGTTGCTGCTACAAAATCATTCACGGCACAACTCTGCCTCCTGTACCAGCTTGCATTTGCAATGGATAATAGACTCCAGGAAGGAAAGGATAAGCTGAGGGAAATCTCCGATACAGTCGCAACGGATTTAGACTACTATTCCAATTGCCTGCCTGCCCTGGCGAATAAGATGAAGAGCAAAAAGGACTTCTATTATATTGCCCGGGGTGTCAATTTCGCTGTCGCCAGCGAGGGCGCTCTGAAAGTAAAAGAAATCGCCTATGTGCATGCCGAGGGTATGCCAGCCGGAGAACTGAAACACGGAACGCTGGCACTGATTGAAAAAGGAACTCCCGTGATGGCTATATGTCCTACGGACTACACCTATGAGGACACGATGGCAAATATCATGGAAGCCAAAGCGCGCGGTGCCTATGTTATCGGTTTCTCCGATTCACAATCAGCGATATTCGATGAACGTGTCAAAATATCAAGGGTTGAAGAGATTATGTACCCGCTCATCACGGCTATTCCACTTCAGATTTTTGCGTACTATTCAGCGTTGGCTAGGGGATTAGATCCAGACAAACCACGCAATTTGGCAAAATCAGTTACTGTGAAGTAAAAGGGGAAACCAAGAGTCAACCATCGGGGCAGGTAAGGATATGGTGAACTAATTAATAATAAGACAATTCCTGTATAAAAAATTCCGAGATTAGTTTCGAATACTGGGAAATCACTATATATGCCCGTACTTTTTGACTGAAAGAAATGAGTGTCGAACCATTACTGTATTGTATTTATTAAGGTGACAACTGGCAGTAATGAAACTGACTCCAGAAATATCGGCTGTTTATTTGGCATAGAAGTGGTAAGTTTATCAAAGTGAAAGTGTAGATAACCAGTAGATACTTATGAGGTAGAGGACTAAATATTATAGACCTTGGTAGCTTCCTATTACGAATCAAGTCTTCGTATGAAATCTCATGCAGGAAGAAGCCAAATGTGTCCCGGAATGAAGAGGGTAACCGTAATACCACTGAGACTAGAACGAAAGAGACACAAGGTTTTGAACAGCAGATATAGCTGGCAACCGAGCGCAAGTAATGAGTGAAACAGATATCTCAAGGAACCGAACAACCTTCAGGAAAATCAGCTGGATAGCTCCTCGAAAAATTTGGGGCATGTTTAATGGCTCAAAATAGTCTGCCGCAAGACCTAATCAAGGCATCAAATACTCTCAGTATTATAATCCCAGCAAAAAACGAGGAGAAGGCGATAGGTGATATAATCACCTCAATAAAGCTGTGTCTGTCAGAGTACAATTATGAAATCGTCGTGGTCGATGATGGCTCAAACGACAGAACTAAAGACATTGCCTTGGGTGCCAATATAAACGTCATTTCGCATATTAAAACTATGGGCAAAGGCGTGGCGATGAAAACAGGAGTCGATAACTCTATTGGCGATATAATTGTCTTTCTCGACGGTGATGGTGCCCATAATCCGGTCGACATACCGACTGTAATCACCCCGATACAACAACAAAAGGCTGATCTTGTAATCGGCTCGAGGTTTCTTCCTGGATCGGTAGTCACGCATTTCCCCATACGCAGATGGTTCAGCAATATTATTGCGTCTAGTGCTATCTCCGTCATCATCTCTGCATTATTACCCGCTGCAATGTTTATTAACAGGCTTATCTTCCCAAGGAGGTCCGTCACTCATCGTCGTCGTTCACCAGCGGGAACCAAGAGGTGGATCACAGATTGCACAAGTGGATTTCGTGCTATAACTAGGGATAATTGGCATAGACTTCCACTAATAGCCCAAGGATTTGAGATTGAAACCGAGATGATATTCGAGGCAGCAAAAAATAGAATCGTGATCACTGAGGTGCCGATACATTGTAGCTGGAATAGCGACCTATCTCATCTTTCGATCCTACGGGATGGATTAAAGACGCTGATACTAGTAACGAAAAAGCTGATGGACACAACTTGGACATGACCAAGAGATAATTTTTGACAAGCTGTCTCGTAAGTAGCTAGAAAAGATATAACCTTATCCCATACCGGACAATATTAATGAAGTACGCAATAATTCTTGGAACTCGACCTGAAATAATTAAGATGTCCCCCATAATAAGGGAACTCCAAAGTAGGACATCCGAGTATTTCATTCTGCACACTGGTCAACACTATTCCTACAAGATGGATAAAGTGTTTTTTAAGGAGCTTGACCTACCGGCACCGAAATACAACCTGAATGTGGGCTCAACTAGTGATACCGAGCAAATTGGAAACATGCTCATAGGTATAGGGAGGATTCTGCATCAAGAAGAACCCGATGTCACTTTAGTCTTAGGTGATACAAATACTGTTCTTGCTGGTACCTTGGCGGGCGCTAAACTTCATCTAAAACTAGGGCACGTTGAAGCAGGATTACGGAGTTACGACAGAACAATGCCCGAGGAGATTAACAGAATTATAGCTGATCATAGTTCAGACTATCTATTTGCTCCTACTGAAAGTACCAAGACAAATTTGCTAAAGGAAGGTATTCACAGCAAGAAAATATTCGTGACTGGCAACACGATTGTGGATGCTCTTTATCAGAATTTGAAGATAGCGAATAAAAAAACAAACTCAATCAGTAATCTTCAACTTGAGCCAAGGGGTTATTTTTTGGCAACTGTTCATAGGCAGGAAAATGTGGATAATCCAGTAAGATTTGCCGGAATTCTAGAAGGATTGGGCTTGGTTTGCCAAGAATTTGGGATTCCGGTAATCTATCCTATTCATCCACGTTCCCAAAAAAGGATGTCTGAATTTGGTCTACAGGCAAATAATATAAGATTTATCGAACCCCTTGATTTCCTTAATTTTCTGCAACTCGAGAGCAATGCCATGCTTATCTTAACCGATTCCGGTGGTGTTCAAGAGGAGGCATGCATCCTCAATATTCCTTGTGTTACGTTGAGAGACAATACCGAAAGGCCAGAAACAATCGAAGTTGGTTCAAATATCTTGGCAGGCGCTATCCCAAATAGAATCCTTATGTCTTCACGGATTATGCTCGAGAAAAAGAACAGTTGGAGGAATCCGTTTGGCGACGGGAAAGCAGGGGAGAGGATAGTGCGATTAATTCGGAGGAGTCTCGAAGAATAAAATCAGCAGGATATGATCCGATCTCAAACAATTTTGAGCGGTATCCGAAGGAAACAGAGTCATATCCTGGAGTTATTGATTGTATCTTGAACAGGAAACCGTATTATATTAAGGTAGGTAATGAAATGTATAGTGAGAGACAAAAATGGCTAAAATTTTGGTAACAGGCGGCTTAGGTTTCATCGGTTCAAATCTTGTGTCCGAACTGAGGAAGAGAGGACATCAAGTTTGGACCTGTGATCTTTATCACTCTAACGAGCCAAGTAATATTCGCTGCGATGTAAGGGAGTTTCGCCAAATTGAGAAGGTCATCGAGACTATAGACCCGGACTATGTCTATCATCTTGCAGCGGAATATGGCCGTTGGAATGGCGAGGACTATTACGAGAGACTCTGGCTCACCAATGCAGTGGGTACCAAGAACATTATTCGTCTTCAGGAGAAGGAAAGGTTCAAACTTATATACTTCAGCAGCGCTGAAGTATATGGTGACTATGATGGAGTGATGAGTGAAGATGTAATGGATAGAGTCCCGATCAAGCAGATGAACGATTATGCTATGACAAAATGGGTTGGAGAACTCCAGGTGTTGAACTCCGCGGCCATGTTTAACACTGAAACAGTAAGAGTGCGTCCTGTGAATGTTTACGGCCCACACGAACACTATACTCCCTATCGAGGCGTAATTCCCAACTTGATTTATAAGGCACTTAGAGATGAACCATATACCGTTTACCTGGGTCACAAGCGTATCTTCGATTACGTGGAGGATACATGTCGCACCTTTGCCAACATCATAGATAATTTTAAGCCCGGAGAGGCTTACAATGTGGGAGGAGAAGAAGAATGGGAGCATGACATCAAATACGTTTCAGATCTTATCCTGAAGAACCTAGGTAAACATGATTCCAAAGTCACCTATAAAGAAGCTGAACCCTTCACTACTAAGGTCAAGCATATAGACTTTTCTAAAATTCGGCGTGACCTCAAACACAATCCTGAAGTCCCCCTCGAAGAAGGAATTCCCAGAACGATAGCTTGGATGAAAGAGAACTACAGGATAAAATGAGAATTCTGATTACTCAGGAAACAGACTGGATTGAGCGCAATCCATTGCAGCAGCACCATCTGGCTGAAATACTTACGCTGCGGGGACATTCCGTTCGGGTAATTGACTATGAGATTCTTTGGAAAACACAGGGTAAAAAAACGCTCTACTCAAAGAGACATGTCTTCAATAATGTCGTCAAAGTTTACCCCGGCGCTGGTATTACCGTGGTGCGCCCCGGCATTGTCAAAATTTGGCCATTGGACTACGCTTCGATACTTATAACTCACCGCAGTGAGATTTATCGTCAAATAAGGGAGTTTAAACCTGATATTATTTTGGGGTTCGGTATTTTAAACAGCTACCTAGCGCTCAAAGCCGCCAAGAAGAACAATCTGCCTTTTGTTTACCACTGGCTTGACGTTTTACACTGGTTAATACCCTTTAAACCATTTCAGGGTATTGGTAAGATTGTAGAAAGTACTGTTCTGAAACAGGCCGACGGTGTTATTGCTGTTAGTGATAAACTCAAGGAGTATGTCGTCAATCTGGGGGCAATACCAGAAAGGGTTAGGGTGGTGAAGCCTGGGATTACTCTCTCCAGCTTCGACCCCTATATCAGTGGAGCAGGAATAAGAAAGCAATATGGGATTCAGGAAAAGGATATTGTCCTATTTTTTATGGGTTGGCTATACCATTTTTCCGGACTGAAGGAGGTTGCTATAGAACTCGCTAAGACGAACAACAAGAACGTGAAACTTATTATTGTTGGTGCGGGTGATGCCTGGAACGATCTCCGGAGAATACAGGAAGATAATAATCTGCAAGATAGAATGATCCTTACCGGTCACATACCATACCCTCAAATACCTGCCTTTATCGCTGCATCCGATATTTGTCTACTGCCAGCTTATCCCCATGAAAAATTGATGCAGGATGGGCTTCCCGCCAAGATTTATGAATACTTAGCGATGGGGAAGCCAATGATTTCGACCCACCTGCCCAGTGTTATGAAGGAGTTCGGAGAAGATAATGGTGTTGTATATATTGACCAACCAGAGGACACTGTTGCTAAAGCTCTGGACCTGATGTCCAGTGGCAAAGTGAAAGACGCTGGATTAAAAGCCAGAAAGTTTGCCGAAAACTATGATTGGCAAACGATCGCTGATCACTTTGAAAAATGTTTAAAAGAATTTATTGGGGAGAATAGAATTGGAATTAAATCTTAACGAACTCAAGGGCAGAAACATTCTTGTGACTGGCGGGGCAGGATTTATCGGTTCTAATCTGGTTGATACGCTGTCGTCTGTCGCGAAGGTTATCGTGTTCGATAATATGTCTTCCGGCTTAATGTCGAACTTGAGAAAAAGCCAGAATCTCATCACGATAGTCAAGGGGGATATACTCGACAAGGACCGGCTCAAAGATGTCATGGCTGATACTGAGTATGTCTTTCATCTGGCTGCAAACGTGGGTAATGTCAAATCTATAGAAGACCCAACGTTCGACATGGAAGTAAATATCAAAGGGACAATCAATGTACTAGAGGCTTGCGTAAATTCTCATATCAAAAGGCTGGTATATTCATCATCGGGCGCAATCTTCGGAGAGGCCAAATATATACCAATCGATGAAGAACATCCGACACACCCAGAATCGCCTTACGGTGTGAGTAAGCTAGCCGCAGAGAAATATTGTTTTGCTTTTCACAAAATTCACGGCTTACCGGTCACTGCATTACGATACTTCAACGCATTTGGTCCAAGGCAGAAGAGCAGTCGAGCAGCCAATGTTATCAGTGTCTTTTTTAGCCGGATTAGAGAAGGCAAACCGCTAACCATCTACGGGGATGGTACACAAACGAGGGATTTTGTATCTACACGTGACATTATTCAGGCAAATGTTCTGGCAGCCACACAACCCGCTGCCGTAGGAGAAGTCTTCAATGTCGCCACGGGACAGGAATATGATCTCAACTTCATAATCAAAATAATTAATCGTATCAGCGGCAAGGAAAACAAAGTTAATTACACCACGCCCAGGGCTGGTGAAGTCCAGCATAGCCGGGCTAATATTGAAAAAATCTGCCGCGTTTTGGGCTATCGACCGCAAACAGATATTGAGAGGGATCTTCAACAAACTTGGCAAGAAGAAGGAGAAAAATAGTGAATAATTATCAGAATGGATATCGGGATAAATGTGTACTCGTTACTGGTGGTGCAGGCTGTATAGGCTCAAATCTTACCAAAGCGTTGATTGAAGCCAAGGCGAGTAAAATATTAGTTCTGGATGACCTATCCGCTGCGGAGAAATGGAACATACCTCAGGCTCCTAATGTAACGTTCATTGAAGGAAGCATACTGGACGAGGAGGTCATAAAGAGAGCATTCTCTCATAGGCCTGAGTATGTTTTTCACCTTGCAGCGCATTTTGCGAACCAGAACTCAGTGGATAATCCTGAGACTGACATGATGGTTAACGGTCTGGGAACTTTAAAGGTTCTCGAATACTCTCATCTGACTAAGGTCTCCAGAATTGTCTTCGCTTCTTCCGGATGTTCCGTCTATGGCAGTCACGCTCCCCTTCCTTTGAAAGAAGATTTTGTCTCGTTGCACCTTGATACTCCTTACCAAATCACCAAACTTCTCGGAGAGCTATATTGCAACTTCTTTCACAATTATTATGGTTTACCGATAGCAATCGCTCGCTATTTCAACGTCTATGGTCCCGGAGAAATTCCGGGGCAGTATCGCAATGTAATCCCAATTTTTATCTGGTCAGCTCTTCACAATAAGCCCTTAACGATCACCGGGACAGGAGAGGAAACCCGCGACTTTACTTTTGTCGAGGACATAGTCGACGGTACGCTACGGTTGGGTATCGTTCCCGAAGCGGTTGGCGATGCCTTCAATCTTGCCTCAGAGAAGGAGACTAGAATCATAGACATTGCCAATATGATAAATGAATTTACTCATAACAAAAAGGGCGTAGAGTTCGTTTCTCGCAGGGACTGGGATAAAATCACACGCAGAAGAGCCTCGGTCGAAAAGGCAAGACGGGTCTTGGGTTATAAACCCAAGATGAAAATAGAGGATGGGATCAGGAAAGCTGTTGAATGGATCACTGAAAACCGTGGTAAAATAGAAGCCGGTGCTAGGTTCTAGCCAAGGGGATTGAACTAAATGAACATCCTGCAAGTAGTACCTTACTTCTATCCAGCAATGGCCTATGGTGGGACTCCGAGGATAGTGTATGAGTTTTCTAAGACACTGGTTGCCAGCGGGCATCAGGTAACCGTTTACACTACAAACGTGCTTGACAAAGAATCTGTCTTGAAAGTCTCAGATAATCCTACATATGTAGATGGCATCAAGACTTACTACTTTAGAAATATAAGTAATAGTATTGCCTGGAATCAAAAGCTGTGCATTTCTCCGGGGTTGGTTGCCCAAGCGAGAAGGGAAGTCAAAACGTTCGATGTCATCAATATGTTTGAGCCTCGCTCAGTTCAAAACATCATTGTCCACCACTATGCCAAGAAGTATGGCGTACCTTACACGATTTCTGCCGGTGGATCGGTATTACGGATCGGAAGACAAGGCAGAAAATGGATATTTGACGTACTCTACGGGTACAGAATATTAAGGGATGCCGCTTATGCGATTGCAGGAACCACGATAGAGGTAGACGAATACAAAAAGATGACTGTGAACGAAAATAGGATAGCACTGCTTACACCACCGGTTGATGTCGAAAATTTCTCTAAACCACCTCCACCCGGCCGATTTAGAGAGAAGTTTGGAATCAAAGAGAAACATATCGTTCTTTTCCTGGGGAGAATAAACAACATCAAGGGATTAGATTTTCTGGTGAAATCATTCCATGAGTTAGCTAAAGTGAGGGATGATGTTATATTGGCTCTCGTGGGACCTGATGATGGCTATAAAGGCACCTTGGAGATTTTAATAGGTGAGTTGAACCTGGCGAGCAGGGTCCTGTTTACCGGGTTTCTTGATGGGGATGACAAACTGGCCGCATATGTGGATGCTACCATGTTCGTCCAGCCATCATCTTTTGAGAGAGGGGCAGGTTCTCCTTCTGAGGCGATACTCTGCAACACGCCGATTATAATCACCAAAGATACCGGCGCCGGTGAGATCGTTGCGGGAATAGATGCCGGCTACTTAGTGCAATATGGAAATATTGACGAACTGGCCGGCAGAATGAGACAAATCCTGGACGACCCAACTGAAGCGCTAGATAAAACTCGGAAAGCGAAACAATACATCCTGGGAAATCTATCCTGGAAGACAAGAATCAAGGACTATGAAAAACTTTACGAATCCATGTCACCCAAAGGAGATCCAAATGAAGCGGGATATTCCACTTTTTAAAATTCACTGCTGTCAATCGAAAAGATGAAAAGGTAACGCTGTCTTCGAAAAGGATAACAATGAACGGGAAAAGCGTGGTTATCACTGGCGGCGCAGGTTTTATCGGTTCTAACCTCGCCGAGCAGTTAATCGCAGATAACAAGATCACAATCATCGATGATCTCTCTACTGGGAGTCTGGATAACATCGCGAGCATCAAGAACAAAAGGAACTTAACATTCGTACTTGGTAGCATTCTCAATGGAGATTTGCTTGAAAAAAGATTCCATGGGATTGATGTTGTCTTTCACGAGGCGGCCATACCAAGTGTCGCTCGAAGTGTAGATGATCCCCTAACTACAAATGAGGTGAATATTCAGGGCACACTCAACGTGCTTATTGCTGCCAAGAACCAAAAGGTTGGTAAATTGGTCTTTGCCTCCTCATCTGCGGTTTACGGAGATACGGTCATATTACCTAATAAGGAACATGCCCATCCTAACCTGCAATCACCTTATGCACTAACAAAGCTAACTGGTGAATACTACTGTCAAATATTCAACAGACTCTATGGTCTGTCGACAATTTGTCTCAGATACTTTAATGTTTACGGACCACGGCAGAACCCAAATTCAGAATATGCAGCCGTAATCCCGCTTTTTATTTCAAATATATTGAATAATAACCCTCCTGTCATATACGGAGATGGTAACCAGACAAGAGATTTTATCTTTATTAAGGATGTCATTCAAGCTAACATCCTTGCCGCGGAAAGCGAAGCAACCGGAGTCTTCAATATTGGAGCTGGCCACAGTACTACTGTAAATGAGTTAGCGAAAGTCATAATAAGCATATTAGGCCGCGACTTACATCCCATATACAAGGAGGCAAGACCGGGAGATATAAGAAATAGCTTGGCCGATATCGACCTAGCCAGATCGTTCGGCTATAACCCTAGATATTCTTTAGAAAACGGATTAAGCGAAACAATACATCCTGGGAAATCTATCCTGGAAGACAAGAATCAAGGACTATGAAAAACTTTACGAATCCATGATTGCACCAAGGAGACCAAAATGAAGCGGGATATTCCACTTTTCCGTATCTACTGGGACCAAAACGATATAGATAAAGTCACCGCGGTTATCAAAAATGGATTTGATCTCTCAGGAAGAGATAGAGACAATGGTTACCAAGCACTTCACAAATCAGAGGGATTTTATGCATGTTTAAAATAAGGATACATATCTGGCAAAGGCAGAAGCCTGTGCCAAGTTCTAGCCAAGGGGATCGAACTAAATGAACATCCTGCAAGTAGTACCTTACTTCTATCCAGCAATGGCCTACGGTGGGCCTCCGAGGATAGTGTATGAGTTCTCTAAGGCACTGATTGCCAGCGGGCATCAGGTAACCGTTTACACTACAAACGTGCTTGACAAAGAATCTGTCTTGAAAGTCTCAGATAATCCTTCATATGTGGATGGCATCAAGACTTACTACTTTAGAAATATAAGTAATAGTATTGCCTGGAATCAAAAACTGTTCATTTCTCCGGGATTAATTGCACAAGCGAGAAGGGAAGTCAAAACGTTCGATGTCATTAATATGTTTGAGTATCGCTCACTTCAAAACGTCATTGTTCACCATTATGCCAAGAAGTACGGCGTACCTTACACGATTTCTGCCCTAGGATCAGTATTGCGAATCGCCGGAAGACGAGGCAGAAAATGGATATTTGACGTACTCTACGGGTACAGAATATTGAGGGATGCCGCTTATGCGATTGCAGGAACCACGACAGAGGTAGACGAATACAGAAAGATGACTGTGAACAAAGATAGGATAGCACTGCTCACACCACCGGTTGACGTCGAAAATTTCTCTAAACCACCTCCACCCGGCCGATTTAGAGAGAAGTTTGGAATCAAAGAGAAACATATCGTTCTTTTCCTGGGGAGAATAAACAACATCAAGGGATTAGATTTTCTGGTGAAATCATTCCATGAGTTAGCTAAAGTGAGGGATGATGTTATATTGGCTCTCGTGGGACCTGATGATGGCTATAAAGGCACCTTGGAGATTTTAATAGGTGAGTTGAACCTGGCGAGCAGGGTCCTGTTTACCGGGTTTCTTGATGGGGATGACAAACTGGCCGCATATGTGGATGCTACCATGTTCGTCCAGCCATCATCTTTTGAGAGAGGGGCAGGTTCTCCTTCTGAGGCGATACTCTGCAACACGCCGATTATAATCACCAAAGATACCGGCGCCGGTGAGATCGTTGCGGGAATAGATGCCGGCTACTTAGTGCAATATGGAAATATTGACGAACTGGCCGGCAGAATGAGACAAATCCTCGATAACCCAACCGAAGCACTCGATAAAACTCGGAAAGCAAAACAATACATCCTCGAAAATCTATCCTTCAAGACAAGGATCAGGGACTATGAAAAACTTTATGAATCCATGATCACCCAAAGGAGATCCAAATGAAGCGGGATATTCCACTTTTCCGTATATACTGGGACCAAAACGATATAGATAAAGTCACCTCGGTGATCAAAAATGGCATGTACTGGTCTATGGGGAATGAGATAGGAGAATTTGAAACTGTAGTCGCCAATTACGTTGGGGTGAAATATGGTGTTGCTTTAAACTCCGGAACATCAGCGCTTTACGTCGCCCTCGCAGCGCATGATATAGGAAGAGGAGACGAAGTAATCGTACCCTCTTTCACTTTTATTGCCACTGCCAACGCCCCGCTATTCGTCGGTGCTAAACCCGTTTTCGCTGAAATTGAAGAGACAACTTATGGATTGGATCCCCAAGATGTGGAAAGGCGAATAAATCCCAACACAAAAGCAATAATCCCTATTCATTACGGAGGAAGTCCCTGCCGAATAAACGAATTGAAAGAAGTTGCCCAACAGCACAATTTGATACTCATCGAAGATGCCGCCGAATCTCTTGGCGCTAAATTTCGAGGGAAAAAAGTGGGAAGCTTCGGGGCATCCTCCATCATTAGCTTCTGCGCGCCAAAAGTAATTTCGACAGGCGAAGGCGGTATGGTTTTGACTGATTCGAAAGAAACGTATGAGAAAGCAAAATTGATTTCTTGTCACGGCAGGGTAGACTCATCGAACTACTTTAGATCAGCGGACCAAATGGATTATACGACTTTAGGATTTAATTTCCGCATGTCTACGATGACCGCTGCTCTGGGGATAGCTCAAATGGATAAAATCGAGAACCACATCCGCATGAGAAGAGCAAATGCGTCTTATCTTTCAGAAAGGCTATCAGGGATAAGGGAAATTGCAATCCCTAAACTTCTGCCGGATTACTTTAATATTTTTCAGATGTATACTATCAGAGTCATACAGGGACGAGAAGTCAGAAATCAGTTGAAAAAATACTTGGTAGACCACGGTGTGATGGCAAAAATATATTTTGACCCGGTACATTTGACCAAATTCTATCGACAATCATTAAACTGCAGTTACGGAGACTTACCCTTGACTGAAAAAATAGCGAACGAAGTTCTGACTCTGCCGATGTATCCGACACTAACTAGAGATGAGATAGATTATATTGGTAACACAATAACCGATTTCTTTTCTGGACCTAATAAATAGCGGTAAACTTTTTGAATAACAAAGGAAGCCGAGTGCCAGTCGTATTAATTTAGGGTGAAAAATCCGACCAACTATCCATCGTTAGGGAACCAGCAAAGTGGTTATCTGGAACCGATTGGACAAAGTCAAGGATTGTTGGGCTGATTAAAAAACTAAGGGTATTGTACGTATGTTTGACAGCAGAATTATCTCCTGCAAAGATGTGAGGGCTTGGCAAGGATTTCTGGACCGACTGGATCCAAGACACCGAGATCCGCACTACTTGCCGCAATACCTACAGTTATTCGAATCTTTACCCGACGGAGAGTGCAAGGCATACTTCGGGGGAGAGGGTTTACTCTTCGTCTACGGCAACAATCAAAACTTCATTTTGTACCCATTTTTTAAGCGACCCGCATCTGCTCTTCAATCTCGCAATGGATTAGCAAGCCCTCAATATGATATCATCTCGCCTTATGGATATGGAGGTCCGTTGATTCTCTCAGAAGACGATAGTAGTGAGATATTATGGAAAAAATTCCTCTCCGAATTTCACGGCTATTGTAAAGACAATAACGTCGTTTCTGAGTTTTGCCGACTGCACCCTATTTTTGAAAACCACATACCCGTCAGTAATTTCTCAGATGGAGAAATCGAGCGACTCGGGCGGATCGTGTACATAAACTTAAATCTTTCTGAAGAGGAAATCATATCGCGTATGCACTTGTCCCGACAACAGAATATCCGAAAAGCAAAAAAGAATGGCTGTGTGTTTCATGTTGATGCCGACGAGGCGTCAGTTGAGCGTTTTTTTGACCTCTATATTGCGACAATGAAAAGGCGCGATGCAAAACCTTATTACTTTTTCCCACTTGACTTCTTTGATAAAGCTTTCAAAAATCTCGACGGATCTATTGCACTTGCATATGTTCAGTACGAACACAGCATGATCGCCGGGTGCATTATCTTGATTTTCGGAGAAATCGCCTATTACTGGTTAGCAGCCTCAACCGTAGAACACCAACGTATGCGTCCGAACGATTTTCTTGTTGCAGAAGCAACTCTATATGCTAAGAGCAGGGGAGCAAAGTGCTTTGTACTGGGTGGGGGTAATGCCGTCAAGGAAGATTCATTATTCTTTTATAAATCGCGTTTTTCCAAGCTTACAAAGGATTTCTTCGTGTACAGGAGAACGCATGTCGATTAGTGAAATTGCATTATGGTTAAAAAATATACTTAAAGACTTCATTATAAGATGAGAATTTAAAAACGCAGACTTATATTGACTTATATGAACTAAGGTGGTTCGATCTTTAATAGAACAATACAGGTAAAATCTTTAAATAACTGGTAAATCAGGAGAATATCAAGTGAAAGAGTTGTTGGACAACATCAGAGAGAAAAAAACCACTATTGGGGTTATGGGGTTGGGTTATGTAGGCTTACCCTTGGCGTTGAGCTTTGCTAAGATATTCAAAGTTATTGGCTATGAGCCTAATCAAAGTATCGTCAACAACCTTCGTCGCGGCAAATCACATATCATGGATATCAGTGATAAAGAGATTCAAACTTTTCTTGGCCGTAGTTTCATTGCATCCGCTGATGAGTCGGTGATTGGTGATTGTGATTTCATTCTCATTTGCGTTCCAACGCCCCTTATTTACGAAAAAGAGCCGGATTTGAGTTATATCGAAAAATGCACCGAAACCATCGCCCGTTTCTTGCGCAAAGGACAATTTATCATTCTGGAGAGCACTACTTACCCCGGTACTACCAGAGAGGTTGTCGTCCCGATTTTGGAGCGAACCGGACTCAAAGTGGGTGTCGACTTCGGGGCTGCTTATTCACAAGAGAGGATCGATCCAGGTAATAAGGTCCACACATTGGAAAATGTACCCAAGGTAGTCGGTGGTATCAATCCGGAGTGCACTGAAATTGCTGCAGCTCTCTATGGCAGTATTATCCCCACCATCATCAAGGTAAGAGACTGTGATACTGCCGAAGCCTGCAAGCTGCTGGAAAATATTTTTCGCAGTGTAAATATTGCCTTGGTGAATGAGATGGCATTGATCTTTGAGAAAATGGGTATAGATACGTGGGAGGTCATCAAGGCGGCTTCCACTAAACCATACGGTTTTATGCCTTTCTACCCCGGACCAGGCATCGGTGGTCATTGTATCCCGCTGGACCCCTACTATTTAGCATACAAAGCCCGCCGGTTCGGTATCTTCCCCAGATTTATTGAACTGGCTGGTGATATCAATGATTTCATGAGAATTCATGCCGTGAACCTAGTTGAAAAGGCGTTAAGAAAAGTAGGCAAGGAAATCAGTAATTCCAATATTGCTGTAATGGGCTTAAGCTATAAAAAAGAGATTAACGATAGCCGCGAAGCACCTTCTAAACATATCATTGAAGAACTAATTAAGTTGGGTGCCAAAATCAAAGTATATGACCCATACGTCGAATCTACCGACACCAAGGTTGGTGTATTCACTCGGGAGGCCTCTTTAGATATAACGCTCAAGAATACAGACTGCGCCCTTTTTCTGGTAGATCACGATTGTTTTTTCGACCTGAAGCCACAATATTTTAAATCATTGATGGTTCGACCCATTGTGGTTGACTGCCGGAATATATTCGACTGGAAAGATTTAGATGGGGTCTTGTATGTGGCTATTGGGAAACCAAACTTTAATCTGCAGTAAAAAGGAATAGAGGTAATGAAAAATAAAAGAGTATTGATCACTGGTGGTGGTGGTTTCATTGGTACCCAGATAGCTCGAAGGTTAGCCGTCGATAACACTGTAACCCTATTAGACCTGAACTTTGACCGAAACGCCTATGCCCTGACCGACCTCAGTAAGAATAATAATATTCAAACGGCCACGGTTGATATTCTGGTTGCTGATAGATTGGCTGAATTTGCTAGCAAAGCCGAAGTCATTATTCATGCCGCTGCTGTGCTTGGTGTTCAGAAAGTCGTCCAGAATCCTATCCAAACCCTTCAAGTAAACTACATTGGCACAGCCAATATACTTAAGGCTGCATCACAAAACAGAGCCTGTGAGCGCTTCATTCTCTTTTCTAGTAGCGAGATATATGGTGATAACGCTTTCAGGGTGGCTGAGAATGGTAACACACTGCTTCCTTCAGTTCAGGACACTAGGTGGTGCTATTCCATCAGCAAGTTAGCTTCAGAGCATCTTACTTTTGGCTATTATCATGAAAAGGGGTTGCCCGTGGTCGTTATCCGGCCTTTCAATATTTTCGGTCCTGGTCGGACCGGCAAGTATGCCATCCTCCAATTCATCCTCAAGGCACTCAGAAATGAAGATCTGTTAGTCTATAGTGATGGCGGTCAAGTGAGGGCATGGTGCTATATTGACGATTTTTGTGTTGCCATACTTGAAGCTATACAATGTCAGCAGGCTATAGGGCAGGCCTTCAATATTGGCAATCCAATCAATACTCTGACCATTTATACCCTTGCACAAAAAATAATCAGCCTATGCGCCTCCCATTCAAAAATAACTTTTGAGCCACCTAACTTCAAGGACATTGAGCTACGTGTACCGGATATCTCCAAGGCAAGAAATATCCTAGGCTATAGCCCTAAGATGGACATAGATGAAGGTTTGAAGAAGACAATTGAATGGGTAAAGGAAAATCATGACCAACTCGCTAGACTCTAAGAACATTCTGGTAACTGGAGCTACTGGTTTCATTGGCGCTCATCTATGTCAAGCGCTGCTTCTAAGTGGATACCAAGTCTTTGGTCTAACTCACTCTGGTGATACACAGAGAGTCAGTCATTTACTTCAGCAGAAACCTTTTCAGCTGCTTCAGGGAGATATCCGCTCGACGGATAGTCTTTACCCCCTGCTGAAGAACAACAGAATCAGCGCCATTTTCCACTTGGCGGCGCGGCTGCCTCATGAACAAGACCTCAATGATCCTTTCCCGAGTTTTGACACTAACGTAAGGGGAACCATTAACCTGTTGCATGCTGCCACTCTAAGCAATGTCAGCCGCTTTATATATAGCTCCAGCATTGATGTATACACGGAGCCGCCAGATTACCTGCCGGTAGACGAGAAGCACCCTACACACCCCCGTACGAACTATGGTGTCAGTAAACTGGCCGGTGAGTTTTATACTCATTTGTATTCTCAGACGATTAAGACTACAATTCTGCGCTACTCAATTGTCTATGGAAAAGGCGCCAAGACCGGTGGTGCCGTAAATAGATTTATTCATCAGGCACTAATCGCTAAGCCACTGACTATTTATGGCGAGGGCGAGCAATCAAATGATTTCGTTTACGTAACCGATGTCGTCAAAGCCAACATACTCGCTTTTGAAAAAGATCAGCCGGGGACATACAATATCGGCAGTGGTATGGAGATAAAGATCAGGGACCTAGCTCAGACGGTGGTAAAGCTCACCAAATCAGCTTCAGAGATCATTTCCACTGACATAAAGAGTAATCGTCCTTTCCGTTTCGCTTTAGACATAAGCCTTGCGGGCAAAAGGCTAGGCTATTACCCGTTAGCACTTGAGAATGGACTTTCAGATTACATCAAACAATGTCAAATGGGGTAAAGAGTCTATGAACTACACTCAAGATGATTTGAGATATCTAAGAGACCTAAGTGCAAGGGTCCGGGCTCAGGTGCTCGTGATGGCCCATAAGGCAAAAAGTTCTCATATTGGCTCTTCGCTCTCGGTGGTAGACCTACTCGTGGCACTATACGACAAAATAATGCACGTAGACCCGTATCTGCCTGGTTTATCATCGCGCGATCGGTTCATTCTAAGCAAAGGTCATGCCTGTGCTGCCGTCTACGTTATTCTAGCAGAAAAAGGCTTCTTCCCAAAGTCATGGCTTGATACCTATCAGGAGGAAGGCTCTCGACTACCCAAGCACATCACTCATAGTGTACCCGGTGTTGAGGTGTCCACCGGTTCTTTAGGACATGGTTTGGCTATCGCCTGTGGCATGAGCCTAGCGGCCAAACGAGATAGGCAGCCAAGCCGAGTTTTTGCCATTCTCAGTGATGGTGAATGCGACGAGGGTTCTACTTGGGAAGCAGCTCTTTTTGCCCCACATCACAGACTTGATAACCTAGTGGCCATCGTTGACTATAATAAGCTGCAGGCCTTCGGTAGAGTAAAGGAAGTCTTGAATCTCGATCCGCTGGCAGCTAAATGGCAAGCTTTTGGGTGGTCAGTACTTGAGATAGACGGCCATAGTTTTCCACAGATTCTTCAGACATTATCGACCATTCCCTTCACGGCAGGTAAACCAAGCTGTGTGATCGCTCATACTGTCAAGGGAAAAGGTGTTACCTTCATGGAGAACGAACTCAGTTGGCACTACCGGTATCCAGACGACAAAGAATTGGCGCAAGCATTGGGAGAATTAGAGGCAGGTAGATGAGGACAGCTTTCATACAGACATTAGTTAAACTCGCCAGGGAGGATGAGCGCATATGGTTGATGGTAGGGGACCTTGGCTTTTCCGTTGTTGAGATCTTCAGAGATGAGTTCCCTGACCGCTTCATAAACGTGGGGGTCGCTGAGCAAAACTTGACCGGCATTGCTACTGGGCTTGCCCTTAGCGGGAAAATTGTCTTTACCTATTCCATCGCCAATTTCCCAACTCTCCGCTGTCTGGAGCAAGTAAGAAACGATGCCTGCTATCATAATGCTAATGTAAAAATCGTCGCTGTCGGCGGTGGTTTAGTCTACGGAGCCGCCGGGATGACGCACCACGCCACCGAAGACCTAGCCATCATGCGCACCTTACCCAATATGACCATCATTGCTCCGGGTGACCCAGTGGAGGCAGCATTAGCGACACAAGCTATCAGTAACAAAGACGGGCCGTGTTACCTCAGGTTGGGTAAAGCCGGGGAACCAGTTATCCACAAGACTGCCCCGAATTTTCAAATAGGCAAAGCAATTGTGATTCGTGATGGCAATGATATCACTCTGATTTCTACGGGTGGTATGCTCTACAATACGGTGAAGGCAGCCGAGAGACTTGCTGAACAAAGAATCCAAGCGAGTGTACTGAGTATGCATACCCTTAAACAGATTGATATTCAGGCGATACATGAAGCTGCCGTCAAGACCAAGGCGATTCTTACTGTAGAAGAACACAGCATCATCGGAGGACTAGGTAGCGCTGTGGCTGAAGTCCTATCAGAATCCGGTTTGAACGTGAAATTTGTTCGCCTAGGTATTGCTGATACCTTCTCGAACCAAGTTGGCTCGCAGGAATATATGCGTGAACTCCATTCATTATCTATTCAAGGCATCGTCAAGAGAGCTTGCGAATTGATAGAAAAGAATGCACCACCACTATCCAAATAGATTTACCAGTACAAGAGATACTGCACGGGTGGAAGATTAACTTAAGATAGGGTGGTCATACAACCTGAAAACGACAAGTAAACATGGACAGTCTTGTTTTAATCCATCAAGTAGTTTCATACAGTATCTTTTCATAACGCTTGGATACATTTTCAAAAGAGTACTTTTCCTCAACAAACTTCCTGGCATTGGCAACAACCTTTTCAATTTGTGGATACTCTAGTACCTGAGAAACCTTATCGGTAATACATTCTGGTGAGTTATTCTCCAGAATAAACGCCTCTTCACCGTCTTTGGTAATATCTGCGGCTGCTGCCGGTGATAATAGCGCGACCACACCGCAAGCCATGGCTTCCTTGATTGCATTGGGGATACCGCCCTCGGTGTAGGATGGTGCAATGACCAATTTCAGCTCATTCATATAGTCCGGTAACTCATCATGGTGAATCCATCCGGTAAATCTAACCTTAGCCAACGCCCCTTTTTCTCTCAACATGTTTTCCATATCACCACGCAAATCACCGTCCCCAATGATAAGAAACTCTATATCCTCTTTTCTTTCTAATATTAATGATACCGCCTTGGTGAGTTCCAGAACGCCTTTCTCCGCTGAAAGACGGCCTATATACCCAACTAGGTTTCGTCGCTCTTTAAAGTCTTTCTTGACTTTAAAGAGGTCAAAATCTAGGTAAACAGCGGAGTTAACAAACGTCTTATTTTCAAATCTTTCTAACCCTAATAAATGGCCGGCATCTTCTGATTCAACTATAATTCTGTCAGCGAGACGGAAATTTATGTTCTCTAAAGTCATCAGAATACGCGGAAAAATCAAGCTGCCAAGTCTAAAAACCCTTCGCTTATAAGTATATCGAGCAGTGGCAGCACTCGAGCCGGTAGCCGCCATAATGGTTCTTTTACCCAACAACTTTGCTGTCAGCATGGGAAGGAAAAGGGGCATTGCACCTAGGTAAAAGAAGATGCACTCAATCGCACTGGACATTCGAAGAAGCTCGTAACTTATTTTCATCTGCAGGAGAATATACTTTGGAATTCTGATTAGCATTGTCTGTTTCTTGTCATCGAATTTAAGATTAACTAAGTGTATTTTAGAGTCGAATACGGCCTTCTGCGGATAAAAGCTGGTTAAAACAAATATCTGGGGTGCAAATGAGGTCAATATGCGAAGCATATTCTCCGCTACGGCGTGCCCACCGGACAAATCCAGTGTCTGAGCTATCAGGCAGATGCCTGAGCGATTTGGAGACCTATTCATTATCGTAATCACCTTCTAGTAAGTTGCTGAAAAACGATTTGACAGGCGGAGTGCAAGACGAAAAATGACTAGTATCTCTTAAATGCAACTACCTTCTGTAATGCTTCACTGAAATCATACCACTAATGGCTTGTTTTCTGTGGTACAAAAGTAGGCCAAAGTATTTTCCCTGTATACACCTCATACGGCACCCGATATTTAAGAGCCTGATGCGGCCGGACAT
>Ga0214474_1000127_pt1 | contig 39580 bp, 55 predicted proteins | sample RVTome_2_FD_187335 | JGI IMG/M metagenome (GOLD analysis project Ga0214474, IMG submission 187335) | Soil microbial communities from uranium-contaminated site in the Upper Colorado River Basin, Wyoming, United States - RVT95D214 HiSeq ... | reverse complement strand
TGTCCGGCCGCATCAGGCTCTTAAATATCGGGTGCCGTATGAGGTGTATACAGGGAAAATACTTTGGCCTACTTTTGTACCACAGAAAACAAGCCATTAGTGGTATGATTTCAGTGAAGCATTACATGATTGTTAATGCTTTCTTCATTTAGTAACCTCCTGTACCAGACAGTTTTATTTTATCTTTGTCCTGTAAACCGTAATTCTTAATTTTAGCTATGTAAGTCGCTTCTTGCCCCATCCATTCTGTTGCCAGCTTGATTTGACATTCTGCCCCGGATTTAAGTTCCACCTTTGTATTTTCATATCTTAAATAAACAGTACCATCGGCATCCAGATACGCTATTTTCCATAGCAAAGGGATACTCAAACTAGATGGAATAGTATATGTGGGAATAACTCCGTTTACTTGACCACCACCGGGTTCTTTTATTTCAAGGCTATAACCGGTGACTATCGTAAGAATCTCATTTATCTCAAAATTACCACCTTCTAAAACTCCCGAGTCACTGTTAAAATGATACTCAACTGGATGATCTATCATTACAGGCGCACCGCTAATTTCTTGCAAGAACTCAACGAATATATATTTATCTACTGGTATTAGCCGAGGGAAAACTCCATTTACACCATCCCATTCTACAATAGCTCTGACTTTGTTTATATCTTGAACCTCTTCCATCATCTCACTCCCCGCTATCACTCCCTTTTCATCACTACCAGCAATGACTAGTACCACTCTCTCACTATTCCAGGGATTGGATAGAATCTCAATGACCCCTTTGTTCTCTCCCGGATATGCATCTGTTATCATTTCAGCTTTATTTTTCTCCAGTACCGTGACGAGTACTGCATTTGAATCTTTGATTCCGATGAGGATTAAGTTGTTATCGACCCTATCTTCCTCAGTGATTTCGGTATCACTCTTGATTTCTGGTATGTCCCCTTTGTACTTTTCTAAATCCTCAGCGACTGCCCCAGCAGCTTCAGATTCTGTAGCGGAAGCATTCTCACCAATTACTATTAAGGTATTCTTTTTGAAGGCTGAGGGATACTGGCTAAGCGCAAGCTCAGTTTGATTTTTAAAGATATTACAAGAGCAAATTTCCAGTCCTGCGCCAATCAGGATAATGAGTGCTATTACAATCAACAACCAGCTTCTCTTAATCAGCATATATATTCCTTAATGACCTGCATATTCTGTTTATTGAATAAACGAATTTTAGGGCAGTTAGTTATCTCCTTAACCTATACCTAGAGAATCTAGGCATAGTATGGAACTGGAATCTCCAATTGTCAAGCCCCGTTGCCTGTTATATAAATGGTGCTACTTATCCAATATCTTTTAACCATCCCTCCCTCCAATTACTAAGAATCGCCGGCTGGATTAAATTCTGTTGCTATAATGTAAGTTTTCCCATCGCGAAAACCAAATGTGACAGATGGAGAAGGTAGTTGGAATATCCCATAAGCCTTTATTACGATTGGATTTGAATTGTCCTCTAATTTCTCATATCTTTCATAACGAATTGGGAAATCGGGGTAGTCCTGTAAAAATGCAAATTCCTCAATAAAACATTCACGAACTGCTGTGTCAATAATTTCAAACTCACGCAGAGACAAGCCCAAAGCATGAGCAACCTCTCTGTCGGGATTCTGAGTTGTATTACAGGAGCAAATTTCCACTCCTGCGCCAATCAGGATAATGAGTGCTATTACAATCAATAACCATTTTCTCTTAATCAGCATATATATTCCTGTTAAGCTCAATCAGCGGCATTGCTTTTTTAATCATTTAAGCATCCTCCTCAATGACTCTTACTGATATTATTTCTACAGTGCCATCATAAATGACAGCTCTAACAACTACTGGTGGTGTTCGAAAATTTGCATGTGCATCAATTATTACAGACTCTGGTGATACTCCTTCAATTTTGGTGTTTACCTTCTCATAATTGATACCATATTCTGTATAACTTAGAAATGGATATTTTTTGCAAAGATATTCGCGTACTACCGTTCCGAGAACTTCAAACTCACTTGGTGTTAAACCTAAAGAAACAGCTAGTTTATCATTCCTTATTTGCTCCCAATCCACAACAACGCTGGCTTTATCCAACTCATAGATGTATTTTAGTATTTCGCTTCCCGCTATCACTCCCTTTTCATCACTACCAGCAATGACTAGTACCACTCTCTCACTATTCCAGGGATTGGATAGAATCTCGATGACCCCTTTGTTCTCTCCCGGATATTCGTCTGTTATCATTTCAGCTTTATTCTTCTCCAGTACCGTGACGAGTACTGCATTTGAATCTTTGATTCCGATGAGGATTAAGTTGTTATCGACCCTATCTTCCTCAGTGATTTCGGTATCACTCTTGATTTCTGGTATGTCCCCTTTGTACTTTTCTAAATCCTCAGCGACTGCCCCAGCAGCTTCAGATTCTGTAGCGGAAGCATTCTCACCAATTACTATTAAGGTATTCTTTTTGAAGTCTGAAGGATACTGACTAAGTGCAAGCTCGCATTGATTATGGAAGACATTACAGGAGCAAATTTCCAGTCCTGTGCCAATCAGGACGATGAGCGCTATTACGATTAAAGACCAGCTTCTCTTAGTTACCATATATATTCCTTATGACCTGCATATTCTGTTTATTGAATAAACGAATTTTGAGGCAGTTAGTTATCTCCTTAACCTATACCTAGAACATCTAGGCATAGTATGGAACTGGAATCTCAAATTGTCAAGTGTCTGTGCTCATTCAGTAGCAGTATCATCTTGATGGAAATCGGATTCAGAGCAGTTAGACCGTCTGTTGTGGATTCCCGCTTCCGCGAGAATGCCAAAGATGGAAAGGGTGAGTGACTTAGAGTTTCGTGTTTAGTGCTTAGAATGTTCTCCCCTTTACCCCCTTTCCCCTACCCCCTCTCCGTAAATGTTGACACACGTATTTCAATTCTGCTATTATAGTTATTTGTGCTCACTTGTACGGCAGTGACGCGGGCAACTTGAACCTCCAGAGGTAAAAATTTGCTCATGAAACGCTGAGGGGATGAGCTACGGCTCATCTTTTTATTTGTAGGCACAGGAGGAGATTCTTGCCAACTATTAACCAGCTAATCCGCAAGGGACGCAAGACCAAGGGTGAAAAATCCAAGGCACCCGCCCTGCACTATAACTATAACGCCATGAAGAATCGTACTCACTGGGGAGAAGGCAATCCGCAGAAGCGCGGCGTCTGCACGCAGGTCAAGACCATGACCCCCAAGAAACCGAACTCAGCCTTGCGGAAGATTGCCAGGGTGCGTCTTTCCAACGGGATTGAAGTCACTGCCTATATTCCCGGCGAAGGTCATGAATTACAGGAGCACTCCGTAGTGCTGGTTAGAGGCGGCAGGGTCAAGGACCTGCCCGGCGTGCGCTATCATATCATCCGCGGCGCGCTGGATACCACTGGCGTTCAGAACCGTAAGAGGGCACGCAGTAAGTACGGCGCCAAACGTCCCAAGGCGACGGCGGAACAGGCTTAGGAGGAATCATGCCACGGCGTTTACGCGCTCTCAAAAGACCCAAGATTACACCGGATGCCCGTTATCAGAGCATCACGGTCACCAAACTCCTTAACCGCATTATGAAACGCGGCAAGAAGAGTACTGCGGAACGTGTTATTTACGGGGCATTCGACCTGATGAGCCAGCAAGGCTCCAAGGACCCCGTTACGGATTTGGAAACAGCCATCAAAAATATTACCCCTCAACTTAAAGTGAAATCGCGCCGGGTGGGGGGTGCTACCTATCAAGTGCCCATTGAGGTGCCGCCAGATGTTGGACTTTCCCTGGCTATGCGCTGGCTGATTGATTCAGCACGGACGCGGGGCGGGAAGTCAATGGCGGAAAAACTCGCCGCCGAACTGAGCGATGCCGCAAAAGGGCAGGGAACGGCGGTTAAAAAGCGCGAAGACACACATAAGATGGCAGAGGCAAACCGCGCCTTTGCACACTACCGGTGGTAAGCAGGGAGGCTCAAGATTAACCCGGTTATAGCCATAAAGGATAAAACTATGTCCAGAACAATACCTCTGGAGCAAGTGAGAAATATCGGCATCATCGCTCATATCGATGCCGGTAAGACCACGCTCACCGAGCGTATCCTCTATTATACCGGCGTCACCTACAAAATCGGCGAGGTTGACGACGGCACTACCGTCATGGACTGGATGGAAGAAGAGAGGAAGCGCGGTATCACGATTACCTCAGCCGCAATCACCTGCTCGTGGAACGAACATCGTATTAATATCATCGATACGCCCGGACATGTCGACTTCACCGCCGAGGTGGAACGCAGTCTCCGCGTGCTCGATGGCGGCGTTGTTATTTTCGATGCCGTTCAGGGTGTGGAAGCACAATCCGAAACCGTCTGGCGGCAGGCTGACCGTTATAATGTACCGCGTATCTGTTTCGTCAACAAGATGGAACGTGTCGGCGCAGATTTCTACAACACTGTTCAGATGATTATCGACCGCCTGCACGCCAAACCACTCGCCATTCAGATACCCATCGGCGCTGAGGCGGATTTCCAGGGTATTGTTGATTTGATTGAAAATCGCGCTTGGTCGGTAGACGGCGAACGGGACAACAAACCCGTTGAAATTCCTATACCGGAAACCGAAAAGCCGAAGGTTGCCGAACTACGCCATAAATTAATCGAGCAGATGGCGGAACTGGACGACCAGATACTCGTCGCTTTTCTGGATGGCACCGAAATCAGCCCGGAAGAAATCAGGGCGGCATTGAGACGTATCACCCTGGCGAATAAAGCCGTACTCGTTTTATGCGGGAGCGCGCTTAGTAATCGCGGCGTGCGCCTCCTGCTTGATGCTGTAGTCAATTACCTGCCGTCACCTGCTGATATGCCGCCGATACGTGCCATAGCCATCAAAGATAACACCCCCATTATCCGCGAAGCAAAAGATAATGAACCCTTTACGGCACTCGCTTTCAAGGTTGTCACCGACCCCTTTGTAGGGAGATTAGTCTATTTCCGTGTGTACGCGGGACAGGTAAAAGCCAGCGACCAGGTCTTTAATTCCACGCGCGGCAAGACGGAGCGTATCGGACGCCTTTTCCTCATGCACGCCAACCGACGTGATGAAATTGAGGTTGCCGATACCGGTGCAATTGTCTCTACACTCGGTCTCAAAAATACCTTCACCGGCGATACACTCTGCAGTCAGAATCAAGCAGTTCTCCTTGAATCCATTCGCTTCCCCGAACCTGTTATTTCTGTTGCCATTGAACCGCGCACCCGCGCCGACCAAGATAAAATGGGCGATGCCCTCAAAAAACTCACCGAAGAAGACCCCACTTTTAAGGTTAACTTCAACGAAGAAACCGGACAGATTGTAATTGCCGGCATGGGTGAGCTTCACCTGGAAGTCATCGTTCACCGCCTGCTCAGCGAATTCGGTGTCACGGCCAAAGTAGGTCAACCCCGCGTCGCCTACAAGGAAACTATTACCACTGCGGCACGGGCAGAAGGCAGATTTATCAGGCAGAGCGGCGGACACGGGCAATACGGACACGTCTGGCTGGATATTGAGCCGGCGGTTCGTGGTAGTGGATTTGAATTTATTAACAAGGTTAAGGGCGGTACAATTCCCAGGCAGTTTATCCCACCGATTGAAGCCGGTGTCCGCGAGGCGCTGGAAGGTGGTGTCATTGCCGGCTATCCGCTCGTTGATATTAAAGTAACCGCTTTTGACGGCAGTTACCATGAGGTTGATTCCTCAGAGCTTGCCTTCAAAATGGCTGGTTCTATGGCGCTAAAACATGGCGTCGCTAAAGCCAACCCGATACTGCTTGAACCGATTATGAGAATGGAAATAGTCACACCGAAAGAATTCCTCGGCGATATTATTGGCGATGTCACCTCTCGTAGAGGACACATTGAAGCCATAGAAACCCATGGCGATATCTGCATTATTCAGGCACTTATCCCGCTGGCTGAGACCTTTGGCTATGCTACCACCCTCAGGTCGCAGACCCAGGGCAGGGCTTCCCATACCCTTGAGTTCCATAGCTATCAGGAGATTCCCGTATCCCTGACAAAAGAGGTAGCGGAGAGAACAGGATTGGCGAAATATGCCTAAACAAAAGATTCGTATCACGATTAAGGGTTTCGACCACAAGGTTGTCGACCAATCGGCGCAACAGATTGTGGAGACGGTAGAGCAGACGGGAGCGGTTGTCATCGGACCCGTTCCTCTGCCCACGCGCATCGAAAAGTTCAGCGTCATTCGCGCCAGCTTTATTGACAAGAACTCGCAGGAGCAGTTTGAAGTGCGCACCCATAAACGCCTTATCGATATTACAGAGACTACCTCCAAGACGATTGATTCGCTGACCAAGATGAATCTGCCGTCCGGGGTGGAGCTGGATATTAAACTGTAATAAATACCGGGATGAATTAAATGATGATTCCAGGGATTATAGGTAAAAAAATAGGAATGACCCAGGTCTTCAGAGACAACGGTAAAATGGAAGCTGTTACTCTGATTGAAGCCGGACCCTGCACCATCACGCAGGTCAAAATGGCTGACAAAGAAGGCTACAACGCCGTTCAGCTTGGTTTTGGACAGGCAAAGAAACTGACCAAGGCAGAACAGGGGCACATTAAAGAACTGGGTAAATTCAAACACCTCCGTGAATTCAAGATTGTTGACCCCAAGTCAGTGAAGGTTGGCGATAAGGTGGATGTCAGCGTCTTTCAGCCGGGCGATGTCGTCAATGTAGCCGGGATTTCTAAAGGCAAGGGTTTTGCCGGTGTGGTCAAGCGTTATCACTTCAAAGGCGGCCCAAAGACACATGGCCAGTCCGACCGCACCCGTGCGCCGGGTGCCATCGGTGCCACCACCACTCCCGGTCGCGTTCTCAAAGGATTACGAATGGCTGGACATATGGGCGTAGAACGTGTTACCGTGCGCCGTTTGGAAGTCTTCAAGACCGACCCGGAAAAGAACATGCTCCTCGTGAGGGGAGCGGTCCCGGGGAATCGCGATGGTTTGCTTTTAATCAGTAAGACGACGAAGAGGAAGTAAGCAAATGCAGGCTCAAGTATATAATCTTGCCGGGGAAGTAGTGGGGAACATTGAGATAAGCGATGCCGTCTTCGCCGTGCCGTTCAATGAAGGGATGGTACATCAGGCGGTACTCAGACAGCAGGCGAATGCCCGTCAGGGGAACGCGAGCACCAAGACCCGCGGCGAAGTCGCCGGCAGTACCCGTAAGCTATACCGGCAGAAGGGCACCGGCAATGCCCGCGCTGGCAGTAGAAAATCGCCCGTCCGCAAGGGTGGGGGCGCTGTCTTCGGGCCTCACCCCAGGGACTACCATCAGGCAATGCCTAAAAAGATGCGCCAGTTGGCTCTGCGCTGTGTCCTTTCGGTTAAAACAAGTGACGGCGAATTAAAGATACTGGATACATTAAAATTTGACGAGCCGAAAACGAAACAGATGACCGGAGTTCTGGATGCGCTTAAAGTAGAAAACTCGGCGCTGGTGGTGACTTCGAAAGCAGAGGTAAACGTGGTTAAATCCGCCAATAACATCCCGGGCATCAAGACGCTACCGGCAAATCTACTAAATGTCGTTGATATCCTGGCACACAAAACTCTGATAATGGAAGTGGCAGCGGTACGCAAGGCTGAAGAGCTTTGGGGTAAGGATTCTTCTGGAGAAAAAAGCAATGCAACTCTATGAGATTTTACGGCGTCCATTAGTCACAGAAAAGAATGCCACGCTCCAAATGGGTGGGAAATATGCTTTTGAAGTGGACAAGCGCGCCAATAAAATGCAAATCAAAGAAGCGGTAGAAACGGCTTTTAAGGTCACGGTGATGGGTGTCAACGTGATGAATATGCCCGGCAAAAGCAAGAGGATGGGAAAAGGGATGACCATCACCCCTAATTGGAAAAAGGCGGTCGTCACCCTTAAGCCAGGCGAAAAAATAGACCTGTTTGAGAACGTTCAGTAACAAGGGGACTTGAATGGCACTGAAAGTATATCGTCCGACCTCGCCCGGTAGAAGGGCAATGAGCGGCTATACCTTCGAAGAAATCACCAAGGATAAGCCGGAGAAGTCATTGCTCGTTACCCGGAAGAATAATGCCGGACGGAACAACCGCGGCGTAATTACCGTGCGTCATCAAGGCGGTGGTGCAAAACGTCTTATCCGCACCATTGATTTCAAACGTGACAAGATTGGTGTCCCGGGCAAAGTGGCGGCAATCGAGTATGACCCCAACCGCTCGGCGCGCATTGCGCTCATTTTCTACGCCGATGGCGAAAAGCGCTATATACTAGCACCCATTGGGCTCAATGTGAAAGATACTATCATGGCTGGTGAGACCGCCGAAATCAGGCCGGGTAACGCCCTTCCGATGCGTCTTATCCCCACCGGCACTATGATACACAATATTGAACTGATAAAGGGAAGAGGCGGTAAGATGGTCCGGAGCGCCGGCAATGCGGCACAACTCCTCGCCAAGGAAGGCGACCACGTCCACGTCCGTCTACCCTCGGGAGAAATACGCTTGGTCCACGCCGAATGTATGGCGACCATCGGCCAGGTGGGCAATCTGGAACACTCCACCATCAGTCTCGGTAAAGCCGGACGGAGACGTAATATGGGTATTCGGCCAAGCGTTAGAGGTTCTGCCATGACCCCACGCGACCATCCACACGGCGGTGGTGAAGGGAAAACCCCCATAGGCATGCCCGGACCAAAGACGCCATGGGGCAAACCGGCTCTGGGCCATAAGACACGTGACAAGAAATATTCCGACAGGCTGATTATCAGACGTCGGGGGAAGAAGTAGGCTATGTCGAGGTCAACTAAGAAAGGACCGGCAGTTGATGCGAAGCTGTTGAAGAAAGTGATGGCGGTTAGCCGCGCCAGCGAGAAAACAATCATCAAAACTTGGTCACGCTGGTGCACAATTCTGCCTGAAATGGTCGGGTTGACCATCGGTGTCCACGATGGTAGACGCCATGTTCCGATCTATATCACAGAAAACATGGTCGGGCACCGTCTGGGTGAATTTGCGCCCACGCGCACCTTCAGAGGGCATTCTATGAAGGCAGAAGAAGCCGCCCCGGCAAAGAAACAACCGGTGGTTTAGGAGATACATGGAAGTCAAGTCCGTATCCAAAAATACAGGAATTTCAGCACGCAAGATGCGGGTAATCGTCAACCTGGTGCGGGGTAAGAGAGTGAACGATGCGCTAACCATTCTTAAATTCACGCCTTCACCTCATGCCCGGCTTGTTGCCAAGGTAGTGAAAGCCGCAGCATCGGATGCAGAAAAAGTCCACAATCTCACCATAGATGATTTAAAGGTTGTGGAAATTCATGCGGATGAAGCCGTCACGCTCCGCCGCTACCGGGCGCGCTCCCGCGGCCGTGCCAGCTCAATTCACAGACGTTCCAGTCATATTACCGTTGTCGTCGGTGAGCAGGAGGGTTAATGGGACATAAGGTACACCCGGTTGGTTTCAGAGTTGGCATTATCCGCGGATGGGATGCCAAATGGTATGCCGATAAACATTATGTCACCTATCTTCAGGAAGACCTGAAAATCCGCAAGGCAATCCGGTCAATGTATCCTGAAGCTGGAGTCTCCCAGGTTGAAATCGACCGTCAGGCAAACAACGTGACCCTGACAATACACACCGCCCGCCCCGGCATTCTCATTGGTCGCGGCGGTCAGCGGGTTGATGAAATGCGCAATTCACTGGAAAAGCTCATTGGTAAAAAAATCCAATTGAATATCAGAGAAGTGCAACAGCCGGAACTCGATGCCTACCTGGTGGCACGGTCGGTTGCCGACCAGATGGAACGTCGGGTTGCATATCGCCGTGCTATGAAACAGTCGTTACTGCGTACTATTCAGGCTGGCGCTAAAGGGATGAGAATCCGTTGCGCCGGACGTCTGGATGGCGCGGAAATTGCCCGCAAAGTGATTATGCATGAGGGACGTGTTCCTCTGCATACTATCCGTGCTGACATTGACTATGGGTTCACCGAAGCCCGCACCGTTATGGGTAGAATTGGCGTTAAGGTCTGGGTTTACAAGGGCGACATCCTTCCGGAAAAGGAAGAAGCCGAAGTATCTGAATCAGCACCGCAGGCTATTACGACCCCAGCCGCAGAGGCAAAAAAGGTCACGGAAACAGCCCAGACAGCTACTCCTAAAGTAATCGCGGCAGTGCCTGAAGCTCCGGTTGGCGAAGTTAAACCGGTGGAACAACCAGTTCCAGTGGAAGAAAAACCCAGAGTATTAAGACGAGCGCCACGACCGAGGGCCATAACAACCGAAGCAACGACGACGGGTGAAACCTCGCCAACCGCTGAAAGTAAACCAAAGGCGGTCGTGAGGAGAACAGCCAAACCAAAGACAGTAACGGCTGAAACGAAAGCCGATGAAACTACTACCACTGAGGAGAAACCAAAGGCAACCGTGAGGAGAGCGCCTCGTACAACTGCCAAAACCAAGGAAGTAAAGAGCGAGGACGCAGCAGAAAAACCGTCAGCACCGGTTGAATCCGTAGACAAGCAGGGAGAAGGTAATGCTACAACCTAAGCGCGTAAAATTTCGTAAGGTCCAGAAGGGAAACAGGAAAGGTTCCGCCCACTCCGGCGACGTAGTAACCTTCGGCGACTACGGACTACAGGCAATGGAGTCCGTCTGGGTAACAGCACGCCAGATTGAAGCGGCACGCCGTGCTATTACCCACCATATCCGCCGTGGCGGTAAGGTCTGGATACGCATTTTCCCGGACAAATCGGTTACCAAGAAACCGGCAGAAACCCGCATGGGTTCCGGCAAGGGTGCCCCCGACCACTGGGTTGCCGTGGTCAAGCGCGGCCGGATTATGTTTGAAATGGGTGGGGTAGATGAGGCACTGGCTAAAGAAGCATTACGTCTCGCCTCTAATAAACTACCCGTGCCGACCAGATTTGTTGCCAGGAAATCGACAATTATCGGGACGAGTAAAGCCAAGGAGCTAGCAACCGTTGAAAGCGAATGAAATTCGAGCGATGAGCACCGAGGAGATGAACAAGCAACTTCAGGCGGCTTATCAGCAGTTGTGGGACCTGCGCCTGAAAGCCAATACCCGGCAACTGGTAAACCACCGTGAGATTCCGCGTGTCAGGAAACATATTGCCGCGCTAAAAACCATACTACGGGAACGTGCGCTGGAGAGCCAGGAACGCCCGGCGTAAAAAGAGGGGATTAAACTTATGCCAGCAATGAAAAAAACGAAGGTGGGGCAGGTACTGAGTAATAAGATGGATAAGACAGTAGTCGTGTCTGTTGAATCCTACCGCCATCACCCTATTTATAAGAAAACTATCCGTAATGTGGTTAAATACAAAGTACATGATGAGAAGAACGAGTGCGCTATTGGAGATACCGTGCGGATTGTAGAGACGCGCCCCCTTTCCAAGGAAAAGCGTTGGCGTGTCAGTGAAATTATGATAAGAGCCGCGGCGATTGATGTGAAACCGGAAGAGATAGAGCCTAAACTGGTGAGCGAAAAGCCTGAGCCGGAGGCATCTGCGACAACAGCCACTTCACCAGTTGAAGAAACACCTGAGGAAACGAAGTAAAATTAATATTCGGGGTGTACTACCGTGATTCAGATTTACTCCAGATTAAAGGTTGCTGACAATACCGGGGCGAGACAGATAATGTGCATCAATGTGCTCGGTGGAAGCGGACGCAAATACGCCCACGTGGGCGATGTCATTGTGGCCGCGGTAAAAAAAGCTATTCCCGGCGGGTCTGTAAAAGAAGGTGATGTCGTCCGCGCTGTCGTCATCCGTACCAAAAAACCGACACGCCGTGCCGATGGCACTTACATCCGCTTCGATGATAATGCGGCGGTAATTCTCACCGAGAGAAACAACCCGAAGGGCACCCGCATCTTCGGTCCCGTTGCCCGGGAATTACGTGACAGGCTCTTCACCAAGATTCTATCGCTGGCGCCGGAGGTGTTGTAAGGGAGAGAGATGAAGATTAGGAAAGAGGATAACGTCCTCGTCATCGCCGGCAAGGACAAGGGTAAAAAGGGAAAAGTTCGCTTCGTGTACCCACGGCAGAACCGGGTACTTATCGAAGGCGTGAACATGATTAAAACACACAGTAGAGCGAGACAGCAGGTCAAACAGGCGGGTCTGATTGAGCGTGAAGCGCCTATCAATCTTTCTAATGTCATACTTGTCTGTACCCGTTGCAACAAACCTGCGCGCGTCGGATTTAAAATTCTGGAAGACGGACGGAAGGTGCGCATCTGCCGCTCCTGTAAAGAGGCAATAGACTAATATGGCTGGTTTGAAGGAAAAGTACAGAAAAGAGATTACGCCTAAGCTCATGGAGACACAGCGCTACAAGAATATCATGGAAGTGCCTCGACTGGAGAAAGTCGTTGTCAGTATTGGACTCGGCGAGGCAATTACCAATGCCAAAGCGCTGGAAGGCGCCGAGAAAGACATCCCCATTATCACCGGGCAGAAACCCATCATCACACGCTCCAGAAAGTCCATCGCCAACTTCAAGCTGAGAGAAGGGATGCCCATCGGGATGAAAGTGACTCTGCGTCGCGAACGCATGTATGATTTTGTCGAACGCCTTGTGAATGTTGTTCTACCACGAGTTCGCGAATTCCACGGGATTCCCCGCAATTCTTTTGATGGCCGTGGTAACTATACGCTCGGCTTCAAAGAGCAGACCATCTTCCCGGAAATTGAGTACGACAAAATCGATAAGGTACGTGGTCTGGAAATCACTATCGTTACAACCGCCAAAACAGATGAAGACGGTCGGCTTTTACTGGAAATGATGGGAATGCCCTTCAGTAAGGATTGATTGGAGTTCCATGGCAAAGAAATCTGAAATCGCAAAATGGAAACGTCCACCGAAGTTCAAGGTGCAACAGCATAATCGCTGCCAGGCTTGTGGTAGGCCGCGCGCTTATATGCGCCGATTTGGCTTGTGTCGCATCTGCTTCCGGGAACTTGCCCTCGCCGGTAAGGTCCCTGGTGTGAGGAAGTCGAGCTGGTAAGGACAGTACGGTCAAAGGGGGAGCAAGGGTGACTATTTCTGATCCAATTGCAGATATGCTAACCCGAATTCGGAATGCCGCTCTAGTGCGGCACGATTCGGTACTGGTGCCTTCTTCGAAAATGAAGCTGGCAATCGCTAAAATTCTCAAGGAAGAAGGCTTTATTAAGGACTTTGAGGTTGTGAGAGGTAAACCTCAGAAAGCCATTAAAATTCATCTCAGGTACCAGGAACGGAACCAGTCAGTACTCACCGGGCTGGAACGCATTAGCAAACCGGGCTTGAGGATTTATGTTCAGAAACAGGAAATTCCCCGCGTCTATGGCGGACTCGGTGTTGCCATTCTCTCCACCCCGAAGGGAGTGATGACCGGGAACAAAGCCTGGAAAGAGGGAATTGGCGGGGAATTACTGTGCTACGTGTGGTAATAGATTGAGGAGCATTACCTATGTCTAGAGTCGGGCGATTGCCCATACCGGTGCCTAAAGAGGTATCAATAAAAATAGAGGGTGGTTCGGTGACCGTGAAGGGTCCGAAGGGCGAACTGAGCCGCCGTTTTAATGAAGGCATCACCATTAAGCTGGAGGACGGGAATTTAATTGTCTCGCGCGCCAGTGATACTGGGCAGGCACGTGCCCTCCATGGTCTTTCCCGCGCCCTCCTGGCTAATATGGTAGAAGGCGTCACAAAAGGTTTTGAAAAAACGCTTGAAATCGTCGGAGTCGGCTACCGCGCCCAGAAGACCGGCGATAAAATCGTGATGAGTGTCGGGTACTCGCATCCGGTGGAATTGAAACCGGTATCGGGAGTGACACTCGCCGTTGAAGGTACTAACCGTGTCAAGGTTATTGGGATTGATAAAGAACTGGTGGGTGAAGTGGCGTCAAAAATCTTGGCTATCAAACCACATGATGATTATAAGGGCAAGGGGTTACGTTACGCCGGTTCGCCTGTCCGTTTGAAGCCGGGCAAAGCTGGCAAGGCTATAGGGAGAAAATAAATGCCACAGTTTAATCGCAAACTGGCTCGCGCCAAAAGGCACATCCGCATCCGGGCAAGGGTGAAAGGGACAGATTCACGTCCTCGCCTCTGCGTTTTCCGGAGTTTGAACAATATTTACGCCCAGGTGATTGATGATGTTAAAGGTACAACTCTAGTGACAGCATCGTCTCTGGACGCGGACATAAAGGGACAGATGGATGGCAAGAAGAAGACCGAGGTTTCTCAATTGGTAGGCACCGCAGTCGCTAAACGCACCCTGGAAAAGGGTATCTCACAGGTCGCCTTCGACCGTGGTGGGCACCGCTATCACGGCCGTGTAAAAGCCCTTGGCGAAGCGGCGCGTAAAGAAGGATTGAAATTTTAGGAATATTAATAACTACAGGACAGATAAAATGGTTTTAGGCAGTAGTAAAATTGACCCATCAGAATTGACATTGACGGATAAACTGCTCTACGTCAACCGTGTCGCCAAGGTAGTGAAAGGTGGTAAACGTCTAAGCTTCAGCGTCCTCGTAGTCACCGGTGACGGGAGCGGCCATGTAGGTGTGGGGCTAGGCAAGGCAAATGAGGTCCCGATTGCCATCAATAAAGCAGGCGCCAACGCGCGTAAGAACCTTATCACTGTCCCACTTGATGGCGCCACTATCCCGCATGAAATTAAAATCAAGATGGGCGCCGCCAAGATTCTTATGAAGCCCGCCGCGCCGGGCACCGGTATTATCGCCGGTGGCAGTATGCGCTCCGTTCTGGAATTAGCGGGAGTCAAAGATATTCTCACCAAATCTCTGGGCACACCTAACAAGACGAACGTCGCCCGTGCCACAGTCCTGGCTTTGAGCAAATTGCGGTACCCTAAGGAAGAAGTCCGTAAGCGAAAACAAGCCGCTGAGGCTGGGGAGGCGACAACCGGTGGCTAAATTGAAGGTTACCCTGGTAAAAAGCGGCATTGGCTACAAGGAAGACCAGAAGGCAACTCTGAGGTCTTTGGGCTTTCACCGTCTTAATCAGAGCGTTGTCCATGAGGACTCCGTAGCAATCAGAGGCATGATTCAAAAAGTTAGACACCTCGTGAAGGTGGAGGAAGTATAGTATGAGACTTGATACACTTTCTCCGGCTAAAGGCGCCCGGAAAGACCGTAAGAGGGTGGGACGGGGTGATGGTAGCAATAAAGGGAGCTTTTCGGGGCGGGGCTGTAAAGGTCAGAAATCACGTAGTGGGCACAGAATGAAGCCCGGATTTGAAGGCGGGCAACTACCCATCATTAAACGGTTGCCCAGCCAGCGCGGCTTTACCAATATTTTCAAAACCGAGTATGCTTTAGTCAATCTTACCGACCTATCAACCTTCGCCGCCGGCACGGTTGTAACCATCGAAGAACTGGTGAAAGCCGGCGTTATTAAATCTACGAAAAAACCACTGAAAGTACTCGGCAGCGGTGAAATAACCCAAGCTCTTACTGTAAAAGCACATAAATTCTCCGCCAGTGCCCGTGTCAAGATTGAAGCGGCAGGTGGAAAAGCAGAGGAGGTTGGCGATGCGCCAACGGCCGACTAGGCCTAGACTTATCCAGGCGATGCTTGATGCCTTCCGTTTACCTGATTTGCGGCGGCGTATCCTTTTCACCCTTGGCTTGGTGATTGTTTCACGCTTTGTGGCGCATGTGCCTCTACCCGGCGTAAACGCAGAAGAGCTCCGCAGTATGTTTGGTGAAAATGCCATGCTTGGTATGCTGGATATGTTCAGCGGCGGCGCCATGAGAAACTTCAGTGTGGCGGCAATGGGTGTTTACCCCTATATTACATCCACCATTATTCTACAACTGATGCAGCCGGTGATTCCTGCTCTCCAGAACCTGTCACAGCAAGGTGAAGCCGGACGCGACAAAATAAACCGTATCAGCCATTGGTTAACAGTGCCTCTGGCAGGTATTTCCGGGTATGGCCAGATTGTCTTACTCCGGAGTCTAGGGGCATTCGCCGATCCAAATACAGGTATCACTCCACCAATATTACCACTTGAGATGGTAACAATGGTCATCTCACTCATCGCCGGCACGATTTTCTTAGTATGGCTCGGGGAATTAATCACCGAGTACGGAATCGGGAACGGTATCTCCATCCTTATCTTTGCGGGCATTGTGACCGGCTATCCGGCAATGATAGGGAGAGGCATAGTGGTAGCCCCACAGCAACTCATTGGACTCATTCTTTTACTATTAATCATACTTGCAACCATTGTGCTGATTATTATATTTACAGAGGCGCACCGCCGTATTCCCGTGCAATACGCCCGGACCTCATTCCGGGGTGGCAGAATGTATCGCGCCAGTGGTGGCACTCACATCCCTCTCCGTGTCAACTCAGCCGGAATGATTCCACTCATTTTTTCTATGTCGCTGGTGGTATTCCCCGGTATGATTGCAAGTTATTTTGCGAATCCGTCAACCTCGGAGCCAAATCTTGCTAATCATATCATGAATATTTTCAGCCCCGGACCAACAGACGCTCTCTGGGGAGGGGCAGTATACTGGGTGCTCTATTTCGGATTCACGGTTTTCTTCACTTTCTTCTATACCATGGTAATCTTCCAGCAACAGGACCTGCCGGGCACGCTCCAGAGACAGGGCGGATTTATCCCTGGCATTAGACCGGGCAAAAATACAGAGTCGTTTCTGAGTAATATCATCACCAAGATCACCCTGGTTGGTGCTCTCTACCTCGGCCTCGTGGCGGTGATTCCGGTCATTGCTCGTGTTTTTACCGTCGAGGCGATAGCAATGCAATTATCCAGCATGGGTCTTCTCATTATGGTAGGTGTGGTACTGGATACGATGAAGCAGATGGAAGCTCAGTTGACTATGCGTAAATACGAAGGGTTCATTAAGTAAGGAGTTTGCGGTGTACGTTATTTTCCTGGGCGCTCCGGGAGCGGGTAAAGGAACACAGGCGGCAGAAGTCGCCGAGGAATTGAAGCTAGCGCATATTGCCACAGGCGATATGTTCCGTGATGCGCAGAAAAAAGGCACAGCGCTTGGCTTGAAAGCCAAAGAATATATGGAAAATGGTAAGCTGGTACCGGACGAAATTACGGTGGCTATGTTACTGGAAAGAATTGCCGCGCCTGACTGCCGGCGAGGGGTTATATTTGATGGCTTCCCCCGGACACTAGCACAAGCGGAGGCACTGGATAAGGCTCTTGTAAAACAAAGTAAAGCAATCGATAAGGTTATTTATATAAAGGTGGCTGAAGAAGAACTACTTACACGGTTGAGCGGACGCTGGATTTGCCGGCAGTGTCAGACACCTTACCATGGAGTTACATCGCCACCAAAGGTAAAAGGAAAGTGCGACCGCTGTGGCGGCGAGCTTTATCAACGTGATGACGATAAACCGGCAACAATCAAGGAACGATTAAAGGTATTCTTCGCCCAGACCGCACCTCTGATTGACTACTATACCAGGACTGGCAAACTGGTCGAGGTGAATGGTGTGGGGGCAGTTGATGAAGTTCGAAAGGGGATTCTCAACGTCCTGAAAAAAGGAAGCTCGGGGCGAAAATAGGGATGGGCATTATCATCAAATCTGATGAGGAAATTGCCTTGATGCGGGAGGCTGGCAGGATAACAGCAAAGGTATTAAACTTAGTGACAGCATCGGTTAGGGTGGGTATGCGTACCGAGGAGCTGGATGCCATCGCCGAAAAAGAAACGAAACAGTACGGCGCCAAGCCTTCGTTCAAAGGCTATCGTGGTTACCCGGCAAATCTCTGCGTTTCGGTAAACGACGAGATTGTCCACGGGATTCCGGATAAGAGAATACTGAATGAAGGAGACATCGTCTCAATAGATTTTGGGGTGATATTCAAAGGTTTTCAGGGGGATTGTGCCCGAACAGTGGGCGTGGGCGCTATCAGACCTGAAGCGAAGAATTTAATAGAGACAACTGCCGGGGCACTGAAAGCCGGTATTACCGCGGCACGGCAGGGAGCAAGACTTGGGGATATCAGTGCCGCAATTGAAGAGTACGCCGAATCCCGCGGGTATTCTGTAGTGCGTGAATACACGGGCCATGGGATAGGACGCCAGATGCATGAGGACCCGCAAGTGCCCAATAGCACCAAACCCGTGCTGGGATTGATGAAAGGGACTGGACCGTTATTAAAAAAGGGCATGACTCTGGCACTGGAACCGATGGTGAATATCGGAAGCTGGGAGACAAAAGTGGATGATAATATGTGGACAGTGCGTACCAAAGACGGAAGCCTGTCTGCACATTTTGAAGATACTATCGCAATCACAGACGATAAACCCGAGGTGTTGACCAGTGCTTAGGTAAGGAGACTATGGCGAAGAAGGAGACTATTGAGGTTGAGGGTGTAGTAGTGGAGTCTTTGCCCAATGCAATGTTCCGGGTAGAATTGCCAACCGGTCATAAAGTGCTGGCACATATCTCAGGGAAGATGAGGGTAAATTATATCAGGATTCTGCCGGGAGACAGGGTACTTATTGAACTCTCCCCATATGATTTGAATCGGGGCAGAATTACCTATCGGTTCAAATAAAGAGGAAGATAATGAAAGTCAGGGCATCAGTTAAACCCAGATGTGAAAACTGCAAGGTCATCAGACGGCATGGGGTGGTCAGGATAATCTGCACACGCCCCAAGCACAAGCAGAGACAAGGTTAATCTTTTATGAGGGAGGAAAAACCATGCCGCGTATTGCAGGTGTAGATATTCCGAGAGAAAAACAAATATATTTCTCATTACAATACATTTATGGCATTGGTCCAACAACCAGCCAAAAAATCCTGGAGCAAACGGGCATCAGCCCCGAGACAAAAGCAGATAGCCTCACTGATGGAGAACTCGCTAAAATCCGTGACCTTATTGATAAAGAATACACAGTCGAGGGAGAACTTCGTAGAGAAGTCAACCAGAATATCAAACGCCTTATCGAGATTGGTTCATACCGCGGACAGAGGCACCGTCGCAATCTACCGGTGAGAGGTCAACGAACCCGCACCAACGCGCGCACGCGCCGCGGGGCTAAAAAGACAGTCGCCGGTAGGGGTAAGAAACGCGGCGCAACCAAGAAGTAAACCAGTAAACACACGGAGGAAAGAATGGCAGGACCTAAAAAGAGCAGAGCGAGAAGAAGGGAACGCCGGATAATAGCAGCCGGACGTGCTTATATACAATCTTCCTTTAACAATACCATTGTCACCATTACTGACCCGGAAGGTAATGTACTTGGCTGGGGAAGCTCTGGGACAGCGGGTTTCAAAGGTTCCCGTAAGGGTACCCCGTACGCTGCCCAACTTGCCGCGCAGGATGCTGTCAAAAAGTCGCAGAACTACGGCATCCGGCAGGTGGATGTTTTTGTGAAAGGTCCGGGTAGTGGACGTGAAGCGGCAATCCGTGCTCTCCAGGGTGCCGGGCTAACGGTCACCAGTATTAAAGACGTCACACCCATTCCGCATAACGGCTGTCGTCCGCCCAAGAAAAGAAGGGTGTAAGGATGGTATTATGGCAAGGTATATAGGTTCAGTTTGTCACCTGTGTCGCCGTTGCGGTGACAAGTTAATGCTAAAAGGGAGTCGGTGTATGACACCGAAGTGTACAATGGAACGGCGACGTCGTGTGACCATGGGACGGGGACGCCGGCGTAGGTTGTCCGACCGTGGCATACAGCTGGTAGAGAAGCAGAAGGGGCGTTTCTCTTATGGAATGATGGAGAGGCAGTTCCACCGCTTCTTTTTGGAAGCCGCGCGCCAGCCTGGTGTCACAGGTGACAACCTCAAAGTCATGCTGGAAAAAAGACTGGACAATGTGGTCTACAGGCTGGGATTTGCGGACTCACGTTCCCAGGCGCGCCAGTTGGTTCTTCATGGTCATTTCACCCTCAACGGGCGGAGGGCTAATATACCCTCTCGTCTGGTAAAAGAAGGCGATACTATCGCGGTAAAAGAAGCCAGCACCCGCAACGAGTACTTTAAGCGACTGGTTGAAGAAATCAAAGCGAAGACGGTACCAGCCTGGTTGAGTCTGGATAGGGTCAAGCTCATCGGGCAGGTGATCACTCAACCAATACTAGATGAAGCCAGCTTTAAGTTTGATGGCAAGACCATCGTTGAGTACTACTCGCGATAAGGAGGCAGGGATTGTCGGAAGTACCTAAGATTCAATTGGTAGAAAGTCGCGAGAACTTCGGGCGATTTGTCGCCGAACCTCTGGAAAAAGGATTCGGGGTAACGCTGGGAAATTCTCTGCGACGTGTCATGCTAGGCCATCTGCCTGGCGCGGCAATCGCGCACGTCAGGATTGATGGCATTCAACACGAATTCTCACCCATTCCTCATGTTAAAGAGGATGTCATCGAGTTCCTTCTTAATGTTAAGGCAATTAGAATTAAATCGCTCACTAACCATCCGGGGAAACTGATTCTAGATGTTTCCGGTGAGGGCAGAGTTACTGCGGTGGATATCAAGCCTTCGGCAGATTTTGAGATTGTCAACCCGGAGCTTTATCTGGCAACCATGGATTCAGCTGATGCCAAACTATATGTTGAGTTCGATGTTGAATTGGGAGTCGGATTCAAACAAGCTGAATCAGCGGATGGTCTCCCTGTCGGTACAATTCCTATCGATGCCATATTTACACCGACACGGAAGGTCAATTTCATCATCGAACCCGTGCATGTCGGGCGTGAGACCAGCCTTGAACGACTATATCTGGAAGTCTGGACAGATGGCACCGTGGCACCATCGGACGCTTTGAGCCATAGTGCCCGGCTATTAAACGAACTGCTGAATCCCTTTGCCACTTACGGACAGGTGACTGAAGTCAAGGCAGAGAAAGAAGCCACCGAGTTGGCAATCCCTCAGGAACTCTACAATATGCCAGTCGAGCAACTCAATCTTTCGGTCCGTACCATGAACTGTCTGCGACGAGGCAACATTGCCACTGTCGGCGAGGTGATAAGCAAAGGCGAGAAGGGTCTGATGACACTACGCAACTTCGGAGTGAAATCACTCCAGGAGCTAGAAGAGCGGTTGCAAGAACTGGGACTCACTCTCGTAGTTCCAGAGGAGAATCAAGAAAAAAACACCGGGGATGATACGGAAGCAAATACGAAAGCAGAAAAGGCGTAGCATAATCTGGAACGATTCTACAGGTGAAATATCATGAGTAAGAAGTTATTACATGGCAGGAGATTGGCAAGGTCATCAGGACACCTGAAAGCACTTCATCGCAACCTGGTTACCGACCTCCTGAACTATGAGCAGATTACTACCACTGAGGCAAGAGCCAAAGAAGTGCGCGGCTTGGCAGAAAAAGTGATTACGCTGGGGAAAAAGGGCGGACTCCCCGCCCGCCGCAAAGCACTCTCTTTCATCTTCGATGAAAAGGTTACAACAAAAGTCTTCGACGAACTGGCAACACGTTATTCCGAACGTGCCGGTGGGTATACCCGCATTACAAAACTGGGGCAACGGCAAGGTGATGGCGCCCCCATGGTACAGCTGGAGCTGGTGAAATAAATGGTTGTAGCAATCACGAGACCTGAAGTGAAAGAAACGTTAAGTCAGGAAACTACCACGCGTATTGCCCTGGTCGTGGAATACGATGGCACAAATTATTTTGGTAGTCAGCTTCAGGCAAATCAACCTACCATTCAGGCAGAGTTGGAAAAGGCTTTAAAAAACCTGACGGGGGAAAAAGTACGCATTGCGGCGGCGAGCCGGACAGATACCGGCGTTCACGCCCGCGGTCAGGTCATCAGCTTCAAAACTGCGACAAGTTTGCCGCTGGAGGCATTTGTATACGGATTAAATCATTACCTGCCGAATGATATCGCTGTGCGGTCGGCACATAAAACGGCGCTTACTTTCAACGCCCGGCGGATGGCAATTAGCCGCGAATATACCTATACTATCCTGAACAGCACCACGCGCTCGCCACTCGCATCACGATTTGCACACCGTATCGCCGGGAGGCTCGATATTAAGGCAATGAACGATGCCTGCCGCGCACTGGTCGGCATTCATGATTTCGCGGCATTCGCCAGCGAGATTGGTAACGAACCAGAAAAGAGCACTATCCGAAATATCTGGCGGGCAGATGTGGTTAGAACTGGTGAGAAAATCATATTTACCATTGTGGCGAATGCTTTTTTACGGCACCAGATGCGAAACACAGCGGGTGCACTCGTACAAGTGGGACTGGGTAAAATGAGCGCGGCTGAATTTGCTCACCTCCTCGAGGTAAAACAACCCGGTCTGGCCGGACCGACTCTTCCTGCCTGCGGACTCTGCTTGGTGCAGGTCAATTATCCCCATGCAATTGAGGAAATGAGATGATGAAAACCTATAGTGTTAAAGCAAGCGATATCAAACGTGAATGGCACATAATCGATGCCTCAGATGAAATTTTAGGCAAGCTGGCGACACGGGTGGCGAGATTACTTTCCGGAAAACACAAGCCAATGTTCGCCCGCAATATGGATGTCGGCGATTTCGTCGTTGTTATCAACGCAAGCAAAATCCGCTTTACCGGCAAGAAGGCTGGACAGAAAATGTACTACCGGCATTCACAGTATCCCGGTGGACTGAGAAGCGAGAAGCTGGAAGAGCTGGTAGAGAAATACCCGGAGCGGATTATCGAGCATGCGGTCAAAGGGATGTTACCCAGGAATCGGCTGAATGCTAGAATGATGAAGCGTCTCCGGATTTTTACCGGCGCTGATAATCCTTACGGAAAGCCGCCATCTGCGGCAGAGCCAGTAAGCGAAAAAGGAAGCAAATAGCTTTCGGTAATTTGAATTAAACAGAGGGAGGGATTCTTGGAGGAGCACTATTTCTACGGAACCGGTAGGCGGAAGACATCGGTCGCTCGCGTGCGACTTCTGCCGGGGAAGGGCGCTATTGTTATCAATGGAACCCCATACGAAGAGCTATTCACACGTACCGAATACCGCCGGGCTATCACCAAGCCCCTCATCGTGACCGATAGCATGAATCGATTCAATGTGGTGGTCAAGGTGGAGGGGGGCGGTATCACCGGTCAGGCGGTGGCTATTTCCCACGGTATAGCGCGCGCGCTGGTACAGGCAAACCAGGAGAACAAGCTCAAACTGCGTCAGGGTGGTCTATTGACCCGCGACCCCCGTGCCAAGGAGCGCAAGAAAGCCGGTTTGAGAAGAGCCCGCAAGGCACCACAGTATACGAAGCGATAGAGTTATCTGGTTTCTTGGGATTATTGTCACATTCGTGTCTTTACTTGTTTCGTATGAAATCCCAAATTCAAATAAGAAAAACACAAAGGGGGAGTGGAAACTCCCCTTTCTTTTATTAGCGATTCGTTACTTCCATTAAACCTGAGGTTATTGATAGTTGACGATTGAATTTTGTTAGTTATCTCAGGAACCGGCGGAGTCTCCCCACCACCTCATTCTTCTCCCCAATACCCAGCCGCGTTTTATTTACAACCCTCGCCAGGAACTCAATGGAATTATCGTAGGTTTCACGGTCAACCGGATACGGGTAGCCGTCTTTGCCGCCGTGGGCAAAGCTGTAACGTGCCGGGTCACTATAACTCGGTGCTACACCGTAAACCAGCTCAGAGATTAAGCTCAGAGCACGTAGCGTCTTAGCGCCGACACCCTGCATCCCCAGTAACTGCTCGAAATCTTCGGGTTGGCGTTCGTAGACACTGAGGATAATTTTGTTCAGGCTCTCCGGGTGAATATCGGCAACCGTAAGGGGATGATGGGCAGGGAGGGTCAACGTTACCAGCTTTTTCAGGTCGGACATCAGGTTTTCTGGCTTCGTTTCCGTAGCAATTTCGGTAATAGTGGCGCGTGCGGGAGAACTTTCACTGGCAACCAGATTCAGGGTTGTCCCTTTTGTTTCGGAGAGAATTGCGGAATGCGGCTCGTTGACAAAATCAGTAACCGTCTCCCCGAGCCAGTGATAGCGCCGTGCGTAGTGATTGGTTTCATTCATCCCCTGCTGGACTACAGCCCATTTGCCCTGAGATGTAAAGAAAAAGTTGTGGTGATAAAGCTGGTAGCCATCCTGCACCGCGTTATTATCTACTTTGGCAAGACATACGGCTGGCATACACGAGTGGTGCCGGATTTAATCCTATGGTCTCCCCCCAACTTTCCAGTTCCGCAGGTGTTTTGCGGGAAGTGCCGCCTTTGCCACCAGCAACAAAGAAGCCCATGTCTTTCTCCAATCCTTTGATGCCTTCTTTGAGTGCGCCGCATAGCGTAGTCGTAACCCCGCTGGAATGCCAGTCGAAACCGAGCACACAGCCGAAAGCCTGGAACCAGTAAGGATGGGAAAGTCGGCGGAGCATTTCTTCCGGACCGAAATCGGAAACAATGACGACGGTAATTTCGCGGGCGAGTTTCACCATCCGCTCAAAGAGCCAGCGCGGTGCTTTGCCATGATGAAGCGGGAGGTTAGCGACTCCTGTGCGTCTCGAGCTAGGTAACGTCATCTAACAACAACTGCCTAGTTATTGCAGGTGTCACAACTTGAGGAACTGCAGCCGGCGCATCCGGTCGGTCCAGACGGGCCAGCCCCGCTTAACCTTTCCGGGTCACCATATTCATTGGTGGTTATACACATGAAGCGGGACATTACCCGTTCAGCTCTCCCGTTACAGGAAGGGCAATCTGCCGGTTCGCTTGACTTGCTAATCGGGCGCATTAATTCAAACTTGTTCTGGCACTTATTACAGACGTATTCGTAGATTGGCATTATTGCTCTCCACATTCAGTTTACTGGTTTATAGAAAGTGAGTCAAGGTTGATGCCGTTCCAATATTCACTCAAAATGTTATCCGCTGCCAAATCGTACTACTTTCATAGGATTCATAGCTTGACTGTGACTAATATCCAGCTAATAGTCTTACCCCCTCTTCCGGCAAGCTGTTGGAAAAAGAACCAGTACTCTCCCGGTGTAAGAGTTTCCGCTGCTTTGATAGTGAGTACTGAATGGTCACCTAGCGAGTTTCCGCATTACTATGCCAGTAGCTATGCACGCCAGACCCGGCAATAACCCTACGAATAAACCAAGTATAAACTTCGCTTCAAAATCAAAAGCATAACCGTAAAACGAAGCAATATAAGCAATCCCAACTACTATGGCTCCTATCCAGAAGTATCTAGGTCTGGAAATAAATCCCCCAATAAGTGCTAGCAATGTACCAAAGGCGCCGATGCACGTTGCAGCAAAGTACCCAACTCCAGACCCTAACTGCCCCGGTCTGCTAACCATTACCCATGAGGACGAGTACGACAGCAACAAGCCTGGTAAAATAATTAGCAACCCAATCCAGGCTAGAAATTTCAGAAATGTTTTCATAATATTTTCTCACTAATTGTCACTGTATACGCTCTCCTGATTTTGCGCAATTGTTTGTTCACTGATGCTGTGGACCCATTACTCACATCGGTTACAATGCGTTATTAGGTTCAAACTTGATTCACGAGGTTGTTAAATAATGGCGTAATTGTGCAATGTGGAGGGGTGTCAGCTCAACGTGATTAGTTTGAATCTTTTATTACATTCCCAGCAAGCCAGCAAGGACCTTTAGCGTCTTCCGGTAGCGCACAGCCTATTTTTTCCTCCGCTACCCAAGTATCAACAAATCCGCCGCCCACCATTACCATATCTCCCACACGCGCGACTGCTTGGCCTTTATCATTGATAATCCAGATTTCTTTGCCTTCGATTTTCAATGAATAACCATGCGGCCAGATTATCAAAGCGTCGTATACCCTTAAATAGCCGGCATCATCCATCACCAATTTACCCTCTAATCGTGCCTGCATCACTTCCTCTGCGACTTCTTTCTGCACAGGGAAATACGGTTCAGGCTGCGTATTATCAGCCGAATTGCAGGTGCAGGCAATAGTAAAAATAGGAAGAATTACTAGCATGCCCGCAAGCTGTATTAGCCGACAGAACTTTCCTGATTGTATACGTGAAATGGGAATAAATCTGCAAGACTTTATATAGTTTAACTTCATCACATCCTGCCTTTCTGGCTTAAACCTCTGAGAGAATTTGCAGGATAGCCAGAACCAGAGACCTCATATGTCCTTCACTTCGATGAATTTGTTTTCGACCGATTGATGATCACCGTCACAAGCTGGACAATTCCGAGCAATGACACCGCGAGACCTGGAATTAGAAGCACGTATACAACATAATAAATAGCAGAATACTCAAGATGCCCCAGTGTAGCCGCTCTTATTCCCAGAGCCGTGTAGACGATGGTGATTATCAGCCCGAAAATCATCTGCAAGCCGGCAAACTTTGCATGTATTCTACGTTGCAGGTAGCCGCAGATGACAATTACGAGACCGAAAAATACCAGCACGAACTCAACGGAGCAATCCGGGGGCATATAATAAAGGCTTTCGGGTGGTGGATTAAACACGCGTGCTTTCACTTGTGCCAATAACCAGGAAAATAACATGACCATTGCTCCGGAAATCACCTGCACGATAGCCAAAACCAGACCTTTCATCTGTGCCTCCTGTAAGTTGGTTATCCCGAAAAATTTTCGATAAAGTCAATTATATCAATGAATCGGGAATATTGATATGGCTAGCTCATAAATACTAGAATAATGAAAGTGGCTGGTTTCAGCCACTTTCATTCCTGCTATAGCTGACGGGCATATGCATATTACAGTAGGATTAAGGATGTACGTCACTTATTTTTGCAGATGACCATGCTCCATATGCTATATATCTGTTAGCGCTGGTGTCCCGTGTATTAAAGATCCTAATCTGGTTTCCGCCATCGGTTTTATAACCATATGCGCATACAGAATGATTCCCATATGTTGGGTTGTCCCACATACTAAGAACGAAAGGTCTACCATTATCGATTTCATATGTAACCCACTCCCACGATATATCAGTTTCTACAGTAGCGAAGTTGTATCCATATATATAGTTTGTTACCCGCCACATGCCGTAGTCGATGTATTGAAATTGCGTACTACCATCGATGGCCGTACCCATCCAATAATGGCAGTGGTCAATAAGGATTTCTTCCGTCTCTTGATAGGCAGGGTTGGGTAATGAAGTGTAGCCTTTGGAATACCAGTAGCCAATCACCATAGCTCCAGAAATAGGAGAGCATCCGTCCCAATCATTCCACAGGTCATCAGGATTGCCCACACAACCAGGGTAGTTATCAGCATCTGAATCGTGATCATCACCGTGTTGGAACCAAAAATTGCCTTGATAAAATGCCGGGACCCCGGTGAGGTTTTTTGATATTGCAGTTGTTTGAGTCTGCTCGCCAAACCTCCGATTGTCCGTTGCTGCTAAGGCTCGAGAGGGACTGAACCACGACCTTATAGTTTTCACAATGTGGTTTTCATTTGCGACACCGAGAATTCTAGACCAAGCCTCTCTTGCTTCCTGGCTATCCATCTGTAGAACAGGGGATTCCTTGGGCAAAGTCCTATCTATTCCGTTATCGAGTTGAATCACTGCTCTTTCGCTTTCCATTTTCTCGCCAAACTGAACAGAGTATGTGCAGGCGCCCCAATAGAAAATACAAGGCTTTGAGTTGTCATTCTCGCTGATATAATTTTTATCTATTGCTAATTGTTTCGCATAAGGCAGATAGCTGCTAGGAGCGCTCCCGTCAGCATATTCAAGGATAGGCATCCAATCTTTTCTGGCCGAGACGATGATGAAACCGACATTTTTATCATCGTTAATGACAGTGAACTCATAAGCAGATATCGTTTCTTCTGGTGCATAATAAAGAACGGGTTCACTAACTGTGGCATTATTCCACTCAGCTATTTCTTGACTACTCTTTTCTATTTGATGGAGAGCTGCTTGTTTAGCTTCATTTGTGTTTACTGCGTTAGATGTTGAAGCGATTCCCACGGATGGTATTAGTAATCCAGCTATTATCAATACGATTGTCACTATTAGCGAAGTCTTTTGCCATAATTTCATTGTAGGATACTCCTTTCTTATTTTCCTTTTTAGTGATTGCTAATTCACTTAAGTCATAGTTCTCACCTCTCTCACCCTTGATTTATCATGGATTTTTCTCAGGTAATGAAAATAATAAACTTGAAAACACAAGAAATCACTAGAAAAACGCTCAAAATTCTCTCAAAAATCACTGAAAAAGAATGAATGGTACAGTACTATCGTATTAAAGGAGGCAGTCGAAACGGTACTCTATCCGGGGGATGTCGATGATATGTTGAGGATGCCTGGGGTCAGTTTCGCATCGTACGCAGGTAACGGGGCATCATAGTTCTCCTTTTTATTCCCCTAAAATTAATATAGCAGGCGAAGTTAAAAACAACATGAACGGGAGTTAAAAAATAAGATGAATTTTGAGATTTAATAGTTGTACTTTGGTAATGGTGAGTTCATCAATAAAAAGCACCGGCTTTCCCTTTGTTTGATTTCGTGAGTAGCCATTAAGTCCTGCCATTTGCTATACTTGGTATAAGCGTTGCCGTGTCTTGTGAAGAGGGGGTGAAGAGAAGCCCCCTCTTTTCCATAGCTGTCCTCATATTCGATTTAGATAAAAACAGGAGTGTATAATATTTCTGTTTTCAAACTGAAGAGGAGCAATTTTATCGATGACAGGTAAAAAATCGGCAAAAAAGGCTTATGAAGAAGTATACCAGCGTTCGTTGAAAGACCCTGGGGATTTCTGGGGCGAAATTGCCGAGCAATTCCACTGGTATAAGAAATGGGATAAGGTCCTCGATGATTCACATCCGCCATTCTTCCGCTGGTTCGTCGGCGGTAAAACGAATCTCTGCTATAACGCCGTCGACCGTCACGTGAAAAATGGCCTCCGCGATACTCCCGCCATCATCTGGGAGGGTGCGGCTCAGGGCATCACCAGAATCACCACCTACGGCGACTTGTATCAGGAAGTCAACCGCTTTGCCGGCGTTCTGAAAAGTCTGGATGTACAAAAAGGCGACAGAGTCTTATTGTTTATGCCCACCGTTCCTGAGACAATCTTCGCCATGCTTGCCTGCGTGCGTATCGGGGCGATTCATGTGGGCATTTTTACCGGCTACGGACCTGGTGCTCTTACCAAGAGAATCAAAAGCGCCAAACCTAAAATCGTGATTACTGCCGATGGCAATTTCCGACGCAACCGGGTGGTGCCTTTGAAAGAAACCGTGGATATCGCTCTGCAAAAAGCTCCTGTGGGAAAGGTCATCGTGCTTAACCGGGGTATTACGCCATTCGATATGACGCCGGGTAGAGACCTGGACTGGGCAGAGCTGGTTAATAAATATGGCATCGACTATGTGGAACCGCTGCCGGTGGAGAGCGAGCATCCCTCACATATGGTCTTTACATCCGGAGATACCGGCAATCCACGCGGCGTGGTCAATGACACGGGCGGGTATATGGTAGGACTCTGTAACTCAATGAGCCAGATATACGGTGCGCGCCCGGGTGACGTATTCTGGGCAACCTCGGACATCGGCTGGCGCCTGGGACATAATCATATCGCTTATGGTCCGCTTTTATATGGCATCACCACAATTATGTTCGATGGCACGCCGGACTACCCTGACCATGCTGTTTACTGGCGGCTGATTGAGAAACATCATCCGGTGGTCCTGTTCACGGTGCCGACTGTTTATAGGATGTTGCGCCGGTTCGGCATTGAGCACGCCAAAAAGCATGATATTAGCTCAATAAAATACCTCTTCCTGGCGGGTGAATACTGTGACGTCGACACATGGAAATGGGCAACCGAGGCACTGAATGGCAGACCAGTGATTGACCACTACTGGCTGACGGAAGCCGGCTGGCCTATGACCGTACTGATGGCAGGCATGGAGCTATTACCAATTAGACCCGGCTTTGCCGGCAAACCATGCATCGGCTGGGACCTGCTGGTAGTCGATAAAAAAGGGAATTCGGTGCCGCCCGGTACAGAAGGCATACTGGTCGCGAAGCCTCCCCTACCCCCAGGTAATATCATGACCCTGTGGGGAGCTGATAAATTCTACGAACAGGAATACTGGCGCCAGTTTCCCGGCAAGATGCTCTTTCTCTGCGGTGATTATGCCACACAAGACAGGGATGGTTATATTGCCATCGGGAGACGTGTGGACGAGGTTATCAACATTGCCGCTCAACGGGTAAGCACGAGAGAAATAGCCGAAGCCATTGCCAGCCAGCCGTCAGTCGCCGAGGCATGTGTGATTGGTGTCGCAGACGCGCTGAAAGGTGAGGAGGCGGTTGGCTTGGTAGTGCTGAAACCAGATGTGGAAGCCAATGCTCAGTTGAAGATTGAATTGCGTAATGCAGTCAGAGAACGTGTCGGCGCTATTGCTGCACCTAAAGACATATACTTTGTTCCTTCACTGCCCAGAAACCGGCAGGGCAAGCATATGAGAGCCGTCTTCAAAGCCATCCTTGATAAGCAGGAAATCAAAAACCCGACGGTTCTTGAAAACGATGCCAGCAAGGAAGAAATCGAGCGGGCGATTGCTCTGATAAAGCAGGCGTTGGATTAGGTAATTATTTTTATTGCCGGGAAAACAATGATGTACAAGTGGAATCCCGAAGAATACCAAGACAATTCCGATAACCAGAAGAAGTGGGGAGCTGACTTGGTCCTCGGTCTCAAACTAACCGGAAATGAACGCGTCCTCGATATCGGGTGTGGGGTCGGTAATATCACCGCCATAATCGCAGAGCAACTCCCCAGAGGTTCTGTCATTGGTATAGATAGTTCGTCGGATATGGTAAGGCAAGCTGAGAAGAATTACCCTGCTATCAGACATTCCAACCTCTCTTTTATGTTGAAAGACGCTAGAGAACTGGATTTCGTTAACAAATTCGACGTTGTCTTTTCCAATGCCTGTTTACACTGGATAAAAAATCAACTTCTTGTTCTTCAAGGTATAACACGCAGTTTGCATTCCGGCGGCAGAATAATGCTCCAGATGGGCGGCAGGGACAATGCAAAGCAAATCCTGGAAGTCATCACATTGCTGACGGGAAAACGGCAGTGGGCGCCCTTCTTCACTGATTTCAAGTTTCCCTACGGTTTCTACGGACCAGAGGAATATAAAGACTGGCTTGGCAAAGTGGGGTTGTCCATCAAAAGGCTCGAACTCGTGCCAAAAGATATGATTCACGAAAATAGAGAGAAATTTGCCGCTTGGATAAGAACAACCTGGCTGCCATACACACAGGCAGTACCAGATTCGCTCCGGGAGCAGTTTATAGACGAACTGGTGACAGAATATGTAAAGCTTTATCCTATGGGTGACAATGGTTTTATTCACGTTCAGATGAACCGTTTGGAAGTCGAGGCATATAAACCATGATAGTGAATGGCATAGACTTTCAAATCAGGCAATACTCCACGGCAGACCAGGAGGCTGTTATCGAACTCTGGCAGAAATGCAACCTGACACGTCCGTGGAACAATCCGAAAAGTGATATTGAGCGTAAACTAAAGGTAAATCCGGAACTATTCCTGGTTGGATTAGTAAATAACAAGGTTATTGCTTCAGCGATGGGTGGATATGAAGGGCACCGTGGTTGGGTATATTATCTTGCAGTCGACCCGCTCTGTCAAAGAAAAGGATTGGGGCAGCGGATTATGAAAGTCCTCGAGGATAAGCTAATAGCGCTTGGTTGTCCCAAGATAAACCTGATGATACGGACCGATAATTTATCTGCAGTTCCCTTTTATAATAGTATCGGCTACAAAACAGATGATGTTATCAGCATGGGGAAGCGACTGGTTGAGGATTAGTAGAGTTAGCAGAGCCTGGTTGATTCAGCAAACTGTAGCGATAAACGTGCCGTTCGATACGTGCAGACCTACCATAAAAGTAGTAATATATAAATAGAGATAGGATTTAAGAAAGAATCAGGTAAATCCGTGATTAGAGGCTAGAAAAATGGTTAAGATGGTTCCTATAGAACATAGAAACCCTGCTGTCAGAACCTTTATGCTTTTCACACAGCAAGCAGGCGCCACAATCAAGTATCTGGACAGCCGATTTTACCGTGCTAACAAGCTATCAATGATTAAATATATTACTCTCAGAATCCTTCTAATTAACGGTGGTACAATGAAACACTCAGAACTCGCCAGATGGACAAACACGAAGAAACACAACATCACTGCCTTAGTTGACCGCATGAAAGCAGAACAGTTGGTTACCACGGAACGGAGTCAAAAAGACAAGAGAGTTAATAATGTTGTACTGACGGATAAAGGACGAGAGTCCTTTAAGCAAGCTAACATTGAAGCCCGTAAAATAGTACAACATTTGATGCATGGCTTTGATGAAAATGATACCCATGAGTTCGAGAGATTACTTCATATCATCAAAGAGAACATAGAGCGCGATTAACAGAAATCCTCCCACCGGACACATACCAGAAACCAGATTGCCCCCATCTAGATTTCCCCCACCTACCTGTAAGAATTTGCGAGTTTTGCCAGCGACCAGCAGTAAGATATAATTAAAGAGCTTCAACCCGGATTCTTTTGACTCAGGTGAAACGCTTTATGCCCACCCTCTACATTATCGCTACACCAATCGGTAACCTTGAAGATATCACACTGCGTGCTTTACGTATTCTCAAGGAAGTCAAACTCATTGCCACAGAAGATACTCGTAAAACCCGTCGGCTTCTGACAGCTTACGACATTAAAAATCACATGACCAGCTATTATGAACACAACAAGCTAACTAAACTTAACTACATACTGGAGCAGCTTGCCAGTGGGGACATCGCGTTGGTCTCCGAGGCAGGAATGCCGGGGATTTCTGACCCCGGCTTTGAGCTGGTGAAGACAGCAATTAAGAAGGGGATTCCCGTGGTGCCCATCCCCGGCGCCTCCGCAGTCACCGCGGCATTGGCAGTCTCCGGATTACCCACCGACCGCTTTCTTTTCCTCGGTTTCCTGCCAGCACGAGTAAATGCGCGCCGCCACCTATTGAAAGAAATCTCCTATGAAAAAAGTACGCTGGTAGTATATGAAGCACCGCACCGTCTCCTCGCCTCACTGAAAGATATGCTCTCCGAACTTGGCAATCGCCGTATTACCGTCTGCCGTGAATTGACTAAACTCCACGAAGAGATTTTCCGGGGTGCTATTAGTGACGCCCTCGTTCATTTCACAGCGCCGCGCGGTGAATTTACTCTGGTCATCGAAGGTGTCACAGACACAAGAGAACCAAAACTGACACCGGACATAGAGTCGCAGATGAAGAAAATGCGCCGTTCCGGAAAGACGGCTAAAGCATCCATCAGCGCCCTCGCCAGCCAGACCGGCTTATCCCGAAAGGAACTCTATCGTGTCTGGCTCAAGCAAAAATGAGCGTAATAGTGTATAGTAATAAGTTGGAACAATAAACAACCTTTGGAGGATGCTGGTGCGTATTGGGACGATTTCTCAGGGAAAAATAAAGTGCGATAACTGCGGGCGGACCATAACCTACGCAGAACGTTATCTCATTGTCAAAGAAACGGATGGTGTCGAGGATGAGGAAAACGGCGAGGTGCGGCGTTACTGTGTGAAATGTGCTACAGACAAGGGTTACGTACAATCCCGCCAAGAGAAAGGTGAACACATCCTAACCTTTTTCCAAGCTGCCGAAAAAGGACTGGAACCGGTAGAACCTGTTGAAGAAAAAAAAGAAGACCAGGAAGAAGAAAAGGATGCGTGAAAGGATTCTGGTATGCGTCGCCTGGCCCTATGCTAACGGCTCGGTGCACGTGGGTCAGGTGGCGGGGTGTTACTTGCCGGCGGATATCTTTGCCCGCTACCACCGGGTGAAGGGCAATGAGGTGCTCATGGTCTCCGGCTCGGACGAACACGGCACACCCATTACCCTTAAGGCAGAACTGGAAAACAAAACACCAGTGCAGATTGCCGACTTCTACCATAAGGAATTTCTGGACACATGGCGGCGTCTCGGCATCACTTTCGACCTTTTCACTAACACGGAGACTGCCAATCACGCTCAGGTTGCCCGGGATATCTTCCTAAAACTACTTGAAAAAGGCTATCTTTTCAAAGACAGTGTCCCCCAGGCATACTGCCCGAAATGCCAGCGCTTTCTCCCCGACCGCTACGTTGAAGGCACCTGTCCTTTCTGTAAAAAACCGGGGGCTCGCGGCGACCAGTGTGAAGCCTGTGGCAAACCACTCAATGCGCCGGAACTCATCAGCCCGCAGTGCCGTATCTGCGGCACACCACCTCAGTTCAAAAATACAGAGCACTTCTTTCTGAAATTGAGCGCTTTCAATGCCCCCCTGCTGGACTGGGTTAAGAAACAAACCCACTGGCGTCAGAACGTGCTTAATTTTACCGTGCGCTATCTGGAGGATGGGTTGAAAGACCGCGCCATCACCCGCGATATTGAATGGGGTATTCCCGTACCCGTCAAGGGCTTCGAAAATAAACGCATCTATGTCTGGTTTGAAGCAGTCATCGGTTACCTCTCCGCCTGTAAAGAGTGGGCAACATCCAGCGGTAATGTGGAGAAGTGGCGTGATTTCTGGGAGCAGGACTGCCGGATTTATTACTTTATCGGGAAGGACAATATCCCTTTCCATACCATCATCTGGCCAGCGATGCTGATGGGCTACGGGGGGCTAAACCTACCCTACGATGTGCCAGCCAATGAATTTCTGACAATCGAAGGTAGAAAGGTTTCGACGAGCCGGAACTGGGCGGTCTGGTTGCCGGATTACCTGAACAATTACGAACCCGACCCACTGCGTTATCTGCTATCCATCAATATGCCGGAAACGGGTGACACTGATTTTTCCTGGCGCGAGTTTGTCCGACGCAACAATGATGAACTGGTAGCTACCTACGGAAATTTGGTACACCGGGTGCTGACCTTTACTTACAAGAATTTCGACGGCAAGGTACCCACATTTACCGGTGCCGATGCCACCAGCCAGCAATTAAACACCCTCGCCGATGCTATCTTCATCGAGGTGGACAGTCTGCTCGCCTCATGCAGTTTTAAGCAGGCAATAAAACGGGCGATGGACCTGGCACACGAAGCCAACCGCTATCTTGATGAAAAGGCGCCATGGAAAGCTTTTAAGACAGATAAACAAGCGGCGGCAAATTCCCTCTACACCGCTTTGAGAATCATCTCTGCGCTAAAAACAATGCTCTATCCCTTCCTGCCCTTCAGTTCTCAGAGACTCCACGAGTATCTGGGGTTCGGGGGCAAGGTTGAGGATTTCGGCTGGCAGATACAAACACCACAATCAGGACAGAACCTGCACCAGCCACAGCCGCTTTTCACCAAGCTTGAGGACGAATTGGTAGAGCGAGAAACGCAGAAACTGGGATATTAACGCCCATGAAGGGGAAGACTTGCAGTTAAACGAAATTTACGAGCCTATTAAAGACGATATAGTGGAGGTTGAAGAAGGGTTACGGGGGACAGGTATCGGCGACGCTCCATGGCTCAGCGAACTGCTGGATTACGCGCTCAAAGGTGGGGGGAAACGGCTCCGTCCCGCGCTCACGATTCTCTGCGCTAAATTCTACGATTACAATCTGCCTCGCCTTCTGCCGTTGACCATGGCGGTGGAGTTAATGCACCTAGCAACGCTGGTACATGATGACACAATCGATAACTCTTCGGTCCGTTGGGGCAGACCCACTATCAACAAACTCTGGGGAATGGAGAAGGCAGTTCTCCTCGGCGATTACCTCTTCGCCAAGTCAGGAGAACTAACTGCGAGAACAGAAAACCTGCGGGTGATTAAATTATTGCCACAAACATTAATGATTATCACCAACGGGGAACTGGCACAAGCGGCGAGCGCTTTTAAGATTGACCAGGCGCGGGAGCACTACTTCTTCCGTATCAGCTGTAAGACCGCCGCCCTCTTCGTCATGGCTACGGAATCAGGTGCTGTTTTAAGCGGAGCGCCAGAGAAGTCCATCCAGATTCTGCACAACTATGGACACAACCTTGGTATCGCTTTTCAGATTGTCGACGATATCCTTGACTTTATCGGCACGGAAGAGGAAGTGGGCAAACCGGTTGGTTCCGACCTTTTGCAGGGGACATTGACCCTGCCGGCGATGTTACTTGTAGAACGCTATCCGAAGGATAATCCGGTGAAACAGCTCTTTGCGGGTGGCGATAACAAAGAGAATATCGCTAAGGCGATTGAGATGGTGCGTAACTCCGATATCATCCAGGAATGTTTTGTTATTGCCGCCGATTACCAGAAGAAGGCATGCAAAGACCTGAAAAAACTGCCGGAAGTTAAAGCGCGGGAAATTCTCATGAACCTGGCAGATTACATAGTGGCGCGACGGCGTTAACTACGCTCCATAATTTGAATAATCATCCCTCCGAAAACAGATTGCATCACGGTCAATAGCATCATCTTCTTATAGCTGCGAATACATCTGGAAGCGTCCGATATGGATAAAGCGAAAGCAATACAGACATTTTTAGAGCATGTAGAGCACTTGACCCGGCTCCCGCTGATTACTGACACTGAAATGAACACGCTCTACGGGGAAGAAGTAACAGCGGCGCTGGAGGGGCTTGCCCGCCTTAACGAAAAGGAACAGTTTTGCCAGAACTGCCAGACCCGATGTTGCCCGGCAGTTAAATGCGAACTCTACGCTCCACAATTTAACCGGTGCCCGATTTATGAATTCCGTCCGCCGATATGCCGTCTCCATTACTGTCATCGATTCTTTGCTGATGACGACATCCTGCTCAAAGAGATGAGTGACATTTTCTTCGATAGCCTGCTCACCGTGGATAAATTAGGCAGTGCAAAAGCCAGGCTTTTTGATTGTCCACCGCTCACAATATGTTGTCCCGACCTCATAACAGCGACAGCGCAATGGATGAACTCCGTTCGTGAAGGCACACTTAACTCCGAAGTAGCAATCAGACTCATCCAGCAGAAGGCAGAGAAGTACCGGACACCCGCTCCGCAATCACCATCGTAGAGTGATGCTTCACCTGCGCTTGACTATTCCTGCCCGATGTATGAAAATTAAGCGTTGGGAGTCGCTAATTTATCACCAAGACTCCAGTTGTTGAAATCGGGGTGTAGCGCAGCCTGGTAGCGCACCTGAATGGGGTTCAGGTGGTCGGAGGTTCAAATCCTCTCACCCCGACCAGATTTTGAAGCTAAAAAGGTCTTTATGTCTATTAAGACGTAGAAGCTTTTTCTGTTTTTGCCAACATTCTGCCAACATTTCCTTTGGAATCACCCGTACACGGTTTGCCTTGCCCGCTCAATTTATCCTGGGGTGATAGTGGCCAATTTGGTAGATGCGCCAGTTCTATTTTTTCCAGCGGCGACAAGAAGAGGTTTACGATCTTCACGGGACATAAGAGTGGCGTAAGGGCCAAGCCCCCGCTCGTAGTGGTAGTGGTAAAATTCGGGTAAAACGTCCGTCTGATGTTCATGGAAAGCCCTGAATTGTTTGTCAGTTACTAGTAAGTCCAGTATGTCTTTAAATCTTCCAATCATTTGTCTGTTACCGAGAGTTTTGAATAGGTTATATCCAGAACGCATCGGTTGTGCTAAGTCCCCAAGGCCTTTTATGAACCGGGCTCTGGAAAAGATATGAGAATACATATCGATTAATTTCGTGTAAAAGCTCACCGGATCGTAATTTCTTAAGGTGTATACTAGGTATGGCATGTAATAGAAGCTGAATGGCATTGTTGTTAGAATGCGGTTTTCACTCAGATATTTCTCAAAGAGCGGTGTATTTCCAAAGGGAACCGGAATATTAAAATTGGGCATAACGAAGGGAACTCTATCTGCAAATTCTTCGGTCAGTGCCACAGGTTCATTCCCAATATCTACGTCAAGCCCGAACATAAAATTGGCTTGAATTCCGGTAACGTGGTGGTGAATGGTGTTGAATTGTTCTATCAATTTTTCCAGTTTTTGCCTGGGACTTACCGAGGAACTAGCTCCTACCTTGTTCGAATAAGCTGTCCAAGATTCTACGCCGGGAACTATGTAGAAGTCTCCCATGTTTTTCATCCGTTCCAATCTTGAAGGCCGAAGGACAGAAAGTGATGTCTCCACAATATACAGGTTTCGTTTTCGACCGGGGATTTTTTCTAGTACGTCGAATACACTCTCAAATTTCAGAGCGAAATTGGGGTCATGAAAGCCAATCATTACTCTGGAGAAATGCCGAAAGATATAACGCATATCGGCTTCCAACTGATCCAGGGACAAAAGAGTGTAAGGATTATTCCAGTCAATGCAGAAATCACATGAATTAGGGCAGCCGGTACTGGTCAGTAGCGAAAACGAGGTGAAAGGGAAGGTTTTGTTTTTGATGAACGTTGAGGCGCGGATTTCCGGCATCCTTTCTTGTACACCGGGAATATCGACGATGGAATGTCCGCTGGTCACAAATTCGCCCTGGGGTTTGTCCTTCAGGATCTCAGTTATGAGAGTTTTATCGCAATCACCAACAACGACGTCAAAAAACCGCTGGCAATCATCTGGAAATTGTTTGGCGTGAGGCCCTCCGATGACAGTGAGTGTTTTTTCCTGGCGATATAATTTAGCCAGGGCGTATGCCAAGGCACTAGCCTGAGTATAAGTTGAGATAAATACAATATCGAGATCATTTGGTAGCAGGCTTTTAGGGTCACCATTGCCAAAATAGGTAGCGTAGAAGACCTCGCGGGTTAGGTTGCGACACCACACACTGATTGCCTGAGGCATGATACTGGCATATTGCCTGGTTACCAGATAGTTATAGGCTTTTTGGTTCCATCCCCTGGATGCTCCGGCACTCAATAACTCCAGGATTCCTATTCTCATTGTCTGATATCCATATATATATATCTTACCAAAACAAAAGGAAAATTCATACGTTTTTTCCCTGACATTCGAACCATTGACTTTGACGGTCTGGACTTTTGATGTCGTTCCGGAAAAACATGGGGTGTAGGCAGCTCAATTGCACAGAAAGCCAAATTGTTTCGTACGCACTATTTTGCTAATAAATTGCTAATGGACAAATGAACCAAATAATACTATAGGTTTTGGCGAGTTTGAATAATTGTATCCTGTGTTTCTTTGCTCACAATCCCCACTCGGGCGGCACTGCTGCCTTCATTGAAGATAGCGGGTTGATAAAACGGTTGGTGTAGCAAGGGGCTATTTTATAGTGAAGATACGAGCCTAAAGTTCATTATGGCTTACAATTTTTCTTCATACCTGCATTTAGTACAAAGACGGTAAAGTGCCGTCACAAATGCTTGTGGTGCCGGACCAGAATTTTCTTTTCTGACTACCGTGCGCCAATCATTTTTCCCACAAACCGGACATTTCATAAAACAGAACTCCCTTTACCTGAGTATTAACAAGTTGGTCAACGTTTAAT
>Ga0214474_1000126_pt1 | contig 39632 bp, 34 predicted proteins | sample RVTome_2_FD_187335 | JGI IMG/M metagenome (GOLD analysis project Ga0214474, IMG submission 187335) | Soil microbial communities from uranium-contaminated site in the Upper Colorado River Basin, Wyoming, United States - RVT95D214 HiSeq ... | reverse complement strand
AGGAAGAAACTCCCTTTCCAAGGCAGACGATATCCGGCTTGACCTCATCTGCGAAGATCACCAACTTTGATCCAAATCCGGTGGCAACAGTTCGGTAAATATCATTTATTGATTTTCCTATTTGAGAAAGTAACTCTTTTCTTATCTTTTCGGCCGTAAACTTAAAATCTCCTCCAGATGGGCATTCAAAAGAACCCAGAGGTCTCCGATCATCGAAATGATCACTGAGGACGACTCCTTTTGATGAGGCCGAACCAATATCAATACCTAATACGTAAACCATCTTTCCCTTCAGCGAACGAAACGAATGATAGCGAATCAATCGAATATTAATTAATGAATTTAATTGGATTTGTTGATTTTGGTGTTATCCGTCAAATTCGGTATTATTTGCCCTCTCCGTTATATCAATATAAATAACACAAATCCCAACCCCCCTCAAACTCCAATCATTGATTGACAGGCTCTCCCGAAAAGTGTAATTTTCACAGAAGTAAAAAAGAAGATGTTTGAATAGGTGCTTTGCCGTGATTCCCGAGCGGTGGGCAGAAGCGGACAAAAAGGAAAATACTATGATTGCTCCTTTAAGTGCAGGGATTGTTCTTGGATTATCAGCAGGCTTCTCGCCGGGCCCGCTTCTGACACTTGTTATTTCTCAATCGCTAAAGCACGGTATTAAAGAAGGTATCAAAGTGGCCATTGCTCCGCTTATCACAGATTTACCGATTATATTGATATCTATATTCGTGCTGGCGCGACTTGCGAATTTCCGAACCGTCCTAGGGATAATTTCACTCATTGGCGGTCTCTTTGTGTTGTATTTAGCCTATGAGAGTTTTCATACGAGCAGACTTAGGATAAACATCCAAGATGCTGAACCCCGATCATTGAGGAAAGCCACCGTCGTCAATGCCCTGAATCCCCATCCGTATCTATTCTGGTTTAGCATTGGTGCACCCACGATCATTAAAACATGGAAGGAAAACCCATTCACAGCAGTAGCGTTTGTCGCAGGTTTCTATATATGTCTAACCGGGTCGAAGGTTTTTACAGCCGCACTGGTCAGTACTTCCAGACGGTTATTTATTGGTAAAACGTATTTGTATCTCATGCGTACTCTTGGTATACTGCTTCTCCTTTTTGCGTTACTACTATTCAGGGACGGGATAAATTTGTTAGGCGGTCTTTAAATTTTATTTAATTTTAAATGATTCTTCCATCCCGATATATTTCTTTCTCAGCTTTGGTTTTTCTATCTTTCCGGTCGGATTTCGATAAACCTCACCGAAGAAGATCTTTCGGGGTCTTTTATACTTAGGCAGTTTCTCACAATATTTTAAGACCTCTTCCTCTGTAAGCATTTTCCCCGGAACAACATCGATGACGACTGTCACGACTTCCCCTAAGCGTTCATCCGGGTAGCCAATGGCGGCTACATCCTTTATGTTCGTGTGGTTATGAAGGAAATCTTCAACCTCTACAGGAAAGATATTCTCACCCCCTGTGATGATGAGGTCTTTCTTTCTATCGACCAGAAAGATAAAACCATCTTCATCCTGTTTTGCCATATCACCTGTGTACAGCCATCCCTCCCGGAGTGTTTTGGCAGTGGCTTCCGGGTTTTTATAATATTCCTTCATTACCCCATCTCCACGAAGCACCAGCTCTCCCACGTCTCCCCTTTTAACAGGATTCCCATCCTCATCTACAATACGGGTTTCCCAATTGAAACCGGGAAGTCCGATGGCTCCGACCTTATGTTCATTTTCTATCCCAAGGTGGACACAGCCCGGACCAGTCGATTCACTCAGACCATAAGTGGTATCATAAGCCATATTGGGAAAGTACTCTTTCCAATGTCTGACCAGTGAGGGAGGAACAGGTTGCGCCCCAATGTGCATTAGCCTTAAATGATGGAGATCATAATCCTTCAGCTTGATCTCTCCGCTATCGAGTTTTAAAAGGATGTCTTGTGCCCATGGGACAAGAAGCCAAATGATCGTGCCCTTCTCTTCGCTAATCGCCTCAAGAATCCATTCGGGTGAAATCCCTTTCAGAATTACTGCCCGTCCACCCACAATAAAACTTCCAAACCAATGCATCTTTGCCCCGGTATGATAAAGCGGAGGGATCAGGATAAAGTTATCTTTCTTTGTCTGAAAGTGATGGATATTTTCTGTAATACAGGCACAAACCATGTTCTTATGGGTCAAAAGGATGGGTTTGGGTGTACCCGTGGTGCCAGATGTAAAATAGAGGCCACACGGATCATGAAGGGTAATTTCAATGTTAGGAGGATTTGAAGAAGACTTTTCAAGTAGTTTTTCAAAAGACTCCGCATAGTCTGGAGTTTCTTTTCCGACAAATATGTAGTCTTTTACGGTCGGGAGATCATCCTTTATTCCGCTGACCCTGTCAATGAACTCCTCACTGAAGATGATGCATGCAGGCTCTGCCACATCACAACAATATTTGATGTCATTCCCTGTAAAACGGAAATTGAGGGGCACGGTCCATGCCCCAGTCCGGACAATCCCAAAATAGGCGATCAACCAATCGATGGAATTCATCATGAGATGGATAACTTTATCTCCCTTTCTTATTCCTTTGCCAAGGAGGACATTTGCAAATCGGTCCGCCCCCTCATCAAACTGCTTCCAAGTGATCTCCCGCCGTTTACCTTCGTTTGGGATTCTCTCAATCAGGGCAATATCATTTGGATACAATCTTGCATTTCTGGCTAAGATCTCACCAATATGTATGTCTAAATTCCCCATGTGAATCCTCCTCCTTTACACACAAAGCGTAGACCATAGTGTTATTTCAATGCACTATTTCACAAAAAAATATAAAAATCAATACGCCTTATATCTTTATATCTTTTGAAAAAATCTGAGGCATGCTTATCGATTTTGCTCTTTGAATGGAATCATGGAATGATGGAAAAAAGGGTTAAAAATCATAAATGGGTTAGAGGAGTGCAGTATCCTTAAGCAAGCGCTTTTTATTGATATTTATTTCCAGGTGCGTCGATCGACAATCAAGCCATCCTTTTCCGTAAGGGTTCCTTTATCAATGAACTCCAGCTTATCAATTTTAACGGTGCAAACTTCTTTAAATATGTTTTCAAATTCGTGCTCGAGTCGGCTCCTTTCTGGACCTCCCTGTTCAGCCTCTACCTTTACGGATAGGTAATCCTTAAAATCAATTCGATCGACAAGGGCTTGTAATTTGAGATCACCAAATCTGGAAGATACGAGTTTCAACTGACTGGGGGCAATAAACATTCCTCTTACTTTGGTGGCTTCGCCAACCCTTCCTGAAATACCCATCATGCGGAAGGAGGTCCGGCCACACGGACAGCGATCTTTCACGAATTTGGAGAGATCCCCCGTTCCAAACCGGAAGAGGAAGAAGATGGGATTCAGCCGAGTGACCACTACTTCACCTAATTCTCCAGGACCCAGCTGTTTGCCTGTGGAAGGATCCACAATCTCAACGATGACCTCTTCACAGATATGCCATCCATTCTTTTGACTACACTCATAAGCGATATCTCCAACTTCGGTCGCTCCGTACATCTGATACGTATCGATGGCATATTCCTTTTCGAATCTCTCTCTCAAGGAAGGCTGAAGTGGTTCGGCCACAAAACTCGCCCTTCTTATCTTGAATTGGTCCTTAAATTTGTAACCCATCTCCTCGGCTTTCTTGATGATTCCCATCAGAAAGCTGGGAGTACCTGTATATCCTGTTGCGCCCAGATCACGAATGAGCTGAATCTGGTTTTCCGTGGTGGAGGCACCCGAGGGGATGACGGTCGCACCTACTCTTCTCAGACCGCTGTGAAAGGTCAAACCAGCAGCAACCATGTGATAAGAAAAAGCGTTGAGGACAATATCCCCCTTTCTAAAGCCTGCTGCATAATAGCCCCTACCCCAGATCGGGTCTTTCTCTGTAAGGTGTGGTTCATAGACAGGCCCAGGAGAAGTAAAGATTCGATCTGTCTCCATATCCTTTGCACAGAGTCCCGCATAAGGAGGGTTTTCCTTTTCGAGTCTAACCAGTTCCTCCCGAGAAATCAGGGGCAGTTTCTCCAAGTCTTTGATTGACTTTATCTCTGAGGGACGGAGATTACGCTCATCAAAAATCTTCTTAACTGTTGGGGATTTCTTATATCCCAGACGAACCATCTTAGCCAGGCTCTGGTTATAATAACTCTGTCTCTTCGCCAGAGACATATTCTCTTTTGAATCGTAGTAACGAGACTCTTTTTTAACCACCATGTCTCCCCTCCAATGTAGAGAGCATAGAGCAAAGGGCATAGGGTAACTCAAATCAATAGGTCAAACTCCATGCTCCATGCACTCTGCCCTCTACCGCCTTAGAGCCAGCGTTTACGTCTTTTGTACGACTTCACATCTTTATATGACTTAAGCGCACCTGAGGATGCTGTGCCTAAATAAAATTCCTTCACATCTGGATTTTCTCTAAGATTGACAGCAGCCTCTTCCATTACAATTTTGCCATTCTCCATGACATACCCATAGTGGGCGATCAAGAGTGCCATATTAGCATTCTGTTCAACCAGCATGATGGTAGTCCTCTGTTCTTCATTGATCCTTTTGACAATTTCAAAAATTTCTCTAACCAGAAAAGGTGCCAAACCCAATGAAGGCTCATCCAATAATAATAGTTGGGGGTGAGCCATCAAGGCTCGACCCATAACGAGCATCTGCAATTCGCCACCACTGCAGTATCCGGCCAACCTGTTCTTTCGAGCCACCAAGGGTTGAAAGTATTGGTAGACCAGTTCAAGATCTTTCTTATAGGGCTTTCCCCAACGGGTGGCTGTCCCCACTCTGAGGTTTTCTTCAACGGTCATGTACTTAAAAGGTTGGCGGCCTTCCAGGACCTGTATTATTCCAAGGCGGGTAATGGTTTCTGGAGATGAATTATGAATCCCCTTGCTTTCATATTCAATGGAGCCTTCCGTCACCTTACCGTTCTCCGGTTTGAGCAATCCAGAGATGGCCTTTAAGGTGGTTGTTTTCCCCGCGCCGTTACTACCAAGTAATGAAACAATCTGTCCTCTTCTAATGACCAAGGAAACACCCTTTAACACCTGGATGACATCCGAGTAAACGACACTGATATTATTGACTTGAAGTAAAATATTGTCTTCCATAACTGCCTCACCCCCCTCACCCCATCCCTCTCCCCCACCCTCGGGGGAGAGGGGAGGGTGAGGGGGCTCGGTGTAATCATTTTTCAATAAGAAAAAGGCCAGAGCTTAAAACTCGACTTGATGATGCGCCAAACCTCTGCTAATCCTTTGGGTTCAAAAATAATAAATAATACGATGGCTAATCCATAGATGAATTCACGAAGAGGTGCGATCTGGAGGGCGACCCCCGTTAAAGTACCTAAGTTCATAAAAAAGGTTGTTGCATGACTTAATAGTTCATTTAACAACATTATAAAAATAGCACCAAACACAGCGCCTGGAATATTTCCTAATCCCCCGATGATAATCATTGCAATATATTCAACTGAGAGGGAGAGGGTATAGGGTTCCGGGGTGATGCTACCAATATAGTAAGCCGCAAGACCTCCAGCGAATCCGGCATAGAATGAACTGATGGCAAAAGAGAGAAGCTTATATTTGAAGATGGGAATGCCCATGCCTTCCGCAGCTCTGTCATTATCACGGATAGCGATAAAGGCACGACCGTATCGAGTCCGCATGAGGTTGACAGCGATCCATGTCAAAATGATAAAACAGACGAATACTACATAAAAGAAAGTGCGATCCCCTTTAATATCGACTCCTAATAGGGTGGCACGAGGGAGGAAGATTCCATCAGCTCCTTTGGTAAGACTTTCCCAATTCACAAAGAGGTATTGAATAATGAACTGCCCTGCCAAAGTCGCAATTGTCAAATAGAGGTGTTTAAGGCGGACAGATGGAATCCCAAATACCACGCCCACCAAGGCAGTGATCACACCTGCAGAGATAACGGAAAGCCAGAATGGAAAACCTACAGCAGTCGCAAGAATGGCCGCTGCATAGGCTCCCACACCAAAAAAAGCACCATGACCAAGCGAGATCTGACCCGTATATCCGATGAGGATATTGAGGCCAATGGCAGCAATTGCCGCTATCCCAATGTGGTTGACGACATACAGGATATAATGGCTGCTGATGAAGGGAATAACGGCAAAAAGCAGAAAAAGCCCGATCCACATCCATAGCCTGCCGAAATCGGTTGAGAAGATGGTCAGTTCTTCTTCGTATTGCTCATTAAATTTCCCACAAGGATGTAATTTCAGCTTTCGCATTCTCCTAACCTCTTATCGCCCCCAATGAATGAGGGCGCTACAAATTCTAATCCCCTTTGGTCCCCCTTTAGAAAAGGGAGAGTTATGACCCCTCCCTTTGGTAAAGGGAGGTGGGGAGGGATTTTATCGACTACACTCGCTCAATTTCTACCAAACCAAATAACCCGTAAGGTTTAACTAACAAGATGAGAACAAGAACAATATAAGGGATGACTTCTTTGAGCGAAGTCGACACATATCCCCCTGTAAAGGTCTCAAGTAGTCCAATCACTAGCCCACCGATGATGGCTCCGCCAATACTTTCGAGCCCTCCCAAAATCACCACTGGAAAGACTTTGAGGCCCATGTGGCTAAGGTTGTGGACATTGATTCCACTCATAATCCCCAGAATAATCCCGCTGATAGCGCATACAAGGGCAGCAATAGCCCAAGACATTGCAAAAACTCTTCTCACATGGACTCCCAATGAAAGAGCAGCGGGTTGATTATCTGCCACCGACCTCATATAAATTCCCTGGGAAGAGTATTTAAAAAAGAATCCAAATATAGCCAAGAAGATGATGCCGATGACAAAGGATGCTACATAGACGGGTGAAATATTGATAGCTCCCCATTGAATGGCAAGACCCTTGGGAAGGAATTCTGGATAATTAAATACATTCCCCCCAAAGATGAAAAGCATTAAACCCTTAAACATGGCAGCTAGTCCTACGGTCAACATAATCACTTCGATGAGTGCCTCACCGATTAAGGGGCGTAAGAAAAGGCGCTCGATGATAAACCCCATAGCGAAGGTCCCTACAAGGGTGAATAGAAAGGCGATAAGTATAGGTAACTTCAGCCAAAGGGAAAGGACCAGAAAAATGAATGCCCCGATGGCAAGCAATTCACCGTGAGCAAAATTAAGGACACTCGATGATTTGAAAATCATGACAAAGCCCAAGGCCGCAAGAGCATAGAGAAAACCAACAGATAATCCTTGAATTAATAGTTGAAGAAAAAAATCCATAAAGAGTGATCCTCCCCCCCAGCTTATGGCTAATAGCTGATGGCTGATAGTTCAATCATTCGACTGTTAGTATTTTCACCTTTGTTGTAATGGTGCCGATGTGACCATCCCTGTAACGAACCTTCCCCGTCACTTCTAATTCCTGTTCACCACTATACATGGCCTCAATCAATTTGATGTACTGTTCGTAAACAAACTTTCTCCGGACTTTTCCCGTTCGGGTTAGCTCTTCGTCATCGGCATCGAGAAGTTTGTAGAGGAGAATAATTTTCTTAAGCCTCATCGGTTTGGGTAATTGCGTATTCACATGACGAACCTCGTCAAGAATCAACTCCTCAACAGGTGGCTGTTGGGAAAGATCGGTATAAGTCGTATAGGGAAGCATTCGATCCTCTGCCCAACTGCCGACATTCCCAAAATCAATATTGATAAAGCCTGTAATATAATCACGGGCTTCCCCCCAGACCACAGCCTCTTTGATATAAGGGCTGAATTTAAGCCTTGTTTCAATAAAGTCCGAGGAAATAGCTTCGCCTGCTTTGGTGCGCATGATTTCTTCTTTACGACCAATGATGAGGAGGTGACCATCGTCATCAATATAGCCTGCATCACCCGTATAAAGCCAACCATCACGAAGCGCTTTATTCGTCGCCTCTGGATCTTGATAATAGCCGACAAAACAAGAAGGGGTTCTGACAAGGACCTCTTGGTCTTCCGCAATCTTAACCTCTGTTCTTGGCAAAGGTTTCCCAACCGACTCGGGTTTGACTTCTTTATCCGGTTGAACTTGGAAAACTCCCCCGCCTTCGGTGAGACCATAAGCATGCTTAAGATTTAATCCCTTTGCACGAAAGAATCGTATGACATCCGGGCTAATGGGATGCCCTCCTGTAATCGCCGCACGGATTTGTGCGCAGCCCACTCGATCCAAGAGGGGGCGATAAACGATTCTTGAAAATATTTTATGAAATATTTGTAAGGAAGTGGGAACAGCTTCCCTTTTGGATTCGTGGTCGACCAAAGCTCTTCCAATCTTTTCGCCCAAGGTAAAAAGTTTACGCTTCACCCAACCTGCATCGGCGATCTTCACTCTAATTTTCGAGGCAAGGTCTTCCCAGAACCGAGACGAGGTGATGATGACCACCGGTCCAATTTCTCGAAAATCTTCCGTTATGGTTTCTAACGTTTCAGGGAAATTCATGGTCATCCCAGTGAGGGGTGACACGCCTACTCCCCACATCTGGTCTACGATCCACGCAGTTGGGGTGATGGAAATCCAATTGTCACCTGGACCAATGGGAGCGGTTTCAACCCATTTCCTTGCGATTTCAGTAAAACTCCGATGAGAAATCATTGCTAATTTGGGAATACCGGTGGTTCCGGAGGTCATGATCATTAAAGCAACCTCATCCGGCTTTCCTTCCCATAATTCTTTTTCAAAAAGATTTGGCTGTTTCGCATCTAAATCTGCGCCCAAGTCTAAAAGCTCTTTGAAACTCATTAGCCAGGGATTATTAGTATATGTTCTCATGCCTGTTTGATCAACATAAATGACCTTTCGCACATGAGACAGCTGTTCTTTCATCTCTAATAATTTATCCACCTGCTCCTGATCTTGGGCGACCACATAGGTGGCTTGAATGCGATTCAGCATCGTCGTCAGCTCTTTTGCAACAGAGGAGGTAAACAGATTGACCGTGATGGAACCCAATGCATGAGCCCCTATTTCAGTGAATAACCACTCCGGGTGGTTGTCGGTGATAATGCCTATGTTCTCGCCCCGTTTGAGACCAAGAGCCTTGAGCCCCAAAGCTACATTTTTCGTATAACGAAAGTAATCTTGCCAATTATAGGAGAGCCAAATGCCATACATCTTCTCGCGGATAGCAATTTTTTTTGTCCCTAATTCTTTTGCTTGTTTGAACAAAATCTGGGGCAAGGTAAACCCGGCCAAAGCTTCCACGGTTTCTTTATCGAAACGATCTGTTTTGCTTACCCTCATCGATACTTCACTCCGCGATTGGAATCCCCCCAACCCCCCTTTACTAAAGGGGGGAGAGGGGGGATTAAACCTTCGTTGTCTCACCCAGATAGGCCTTGATGACCTCGGGGTGATTTTGGATAACTTCCGGTGTACCTTCGGCAATCCTCTCCCCGAAATTTAAAACCATAATCCGTTGTGAGACGCTCATGACAACAGACATATCATGTTCTACCAGGATAATCGTCTGTCCCCATGCCGAGTTTAACTCCAATAAAAAACGAACCATATCTTCCTTTTCCTCGAGCGTCATTCCCGCAAAAGGCTCATCCAATACCAAAAGCTTTGGCTCTAAAGCTAAGGCGCGACCCAGCTCAACCCTTTTCCGTAACCCATAAGGTAAAGATCCTACTGGTTTTTTTCGGATGGACTGCATTTCCAGAAAGTCGATTAATTCCTCCAGAATCTGACGGTGTCGAACTTCTTCTTTTCGAACGGAAGAGGAAAAGATAGCGGCTTTTCCAATTCCATAATTGCAGTAGAGATGACGGGCCAAAAGCATATTTGCTAAAACCGTGATGCCTGGAAAGAGTTCAATATTTTGATAGGTCCTTCCAATCCCTTTTTTCGTGATCTCATGGGGGTGAAAACCTGCAATTTCTTCACCATTGAAGAGGATCTGTCCTTTTTGTGGATGGTAATAGCCTGTAATGCAGTTCATCAGGCTCGTTTTCCCCGCACCATTCGGTCCGATGACGCTGACCAATTCTCCCGTGTGAACCGTTAGGTCAACATTATGGAGTGCCATGACACCCCCAAAGCTTAGAAAAATTTTTTTCACCTCCAACTCAGCCTGCTTTTTCTCAGGCTGAGTGGAGGCATAAATGCTGGGCTGCCCTCGAAATGCCTTCATTTATTTCACCTTCAGTTCCTTCAAAATTTTGGGTTTTTCTTTTCCTGGAACAAAGAAATTGGTCATTGGTGTATAGGTCATGTCCTCATGAATCTGTACGATCCTCCCCAAGAAGGAGCCCTCATGATTATCCTTGGTGAAAGTGGTATTGGGAACGAGTCCTCCAAAATCTTCGTTTTGGAAGGTCTCCATGGCTTTATTGATCGTCTCAGAATTGATTTTCCCAAATAATCCACTGGCCCGATGCATGGCTCTCTCCATAATCATGGCAATGACCACACCTTCCCAGTAAGAGGTTTCGAACTTATCCACCGTCTTGTATCTTGCCCAGAGGTTTTCGAGCATCTTTATGCCTGGCATCTTTTCACCTTTTGGTGTCTTATCCCCCGGGAGCACACCACAGAATTGCATTGCAACTCGATCACGGATTAGCCCTTTTCCAAGTTTGAAGAAATCTGGATCTGTAGAGGTCCAGGTTCCAATGAAAGGGATTTCATAATTAATCTTATCAGCTGCTTTTAGTGCCAAATAAATCTTGTCTGGAAGAATTTGCATGAAGATATATTCTGCTCCCTTCTCTTTCAGACGGAGAAGTTCAGTGGTTAGATCTACAGCATCTGGGGGAAATGCTTCGATAGTTACGATATTAATATTATTTTTTTCTGCATATTCCTTCGCCGGTCCATGGACGGCCTTTCCATAAGAATTATTGGACGTTAAAAGACCTACCTTAGGAGCTTCTTTTCCTTTATGAATGTTGCGGATGTATTCGAGGACAGCGTATGAGTCTAAAATATAGCTCCCAAAAGGGAGATATATATAATCTCTTGGAGGAGTAATAATACCTTGAAATACGGAGTAATTTATCGTAGGTATTTTATATTCTTGAATAATTGGCTTTGCTTGGAGACCTGCCCCAGCATCCCAGGTGGCGATCATATCCACTTTCTCTTCACATAACATTTTGACAAATTTATTAGATTCAGGGACTTTATACGCATGGTCGTAAACCTTTAACTCGATTTTTTTGCCTACAACTCCTCCTACTTCATTTACATAACGGAAATAATCCTGGTGCCCTTTGGCGTGGTACTGACCCCAGGAAGAGGATGGACCAGTAAGATTGATGACAGCTCCAACCCTAATGGGTTGAGCCACACCATTCACCGTTAAACCAATACAAATCACTCCTAAAATAATTGTTAGTATGGATATGTATCGTATCATTTTTTTCTCCTTTTGATGTGTTTTTGGTTTTTCGCCCATTCTTCCAAAAAATTTTTCAATAATTTTCCTCCCACCACTGATCCTCGTCCCCTTAACCCCACCTCCTTTCTCCAAAGTTTTTAATGACACCACGGCACTTGCCGAGAAGTACAAATATTCAATTATCTCATGCTTTAATAATGGTGAAGTATCTCTATCTCGTCTGCGACAGGATTTGATAGAATTACACCATATGATCATTCAAAACTGATCGCCTAAAGGAAAAGATTATTTTGATTCTAAGGGGAACAATTAAGGTCAGAAAATAACTTATTCTATATACGGTATATTGTATACAGGAAAAAAATAATTGCAAGGAAAAAATTTCTTAAACTGTTCTTTTCTTCCTCCTGCCCACCGGCAGGCAGACACATGGGAGAGGGAGAAAGATGGGGTTTAATTCAATCGGACGGAGACAACTTTTGAGACCCCAGGGGTCTCCATCGTGATCCCATAGAGGGTATGGGCGGCCTCCATTGAACTTTTGTTGTGAGTGATGAGGATGAACTGAGAAGTTTTTGAAAATTCCTTGACCAACTCGATAAACCGATTGATGTTTGCATCATCTAAGGGTGCATCCACTTCATCGAGCAAGCAGAAAGGAGTGGGCTTGATCATAAAGAGCCCAAAGAGCAAAGCCGTGGCGACTAATGCCTTCTCTCCTCCTGAGAGGAGGTCAATATTCTGGAGCTTCTTCCCAGGGGGTTGAGCAATGATATCCACTCCAGAAGTGGAGGGGTCTTGTTCGTCTAATAGGATCAGGCTGGCTTGTCCCCCCTTGAAGAGCCTTGTAAAAACTTCTTTGAATTTCTCATTGACCAGATGGAAGGTTTCTAAAAATCGTTTCGTCGTCGTCCGATTGATCCGGATGATCGCCTTCTTTAAAGAATCGAGGGCCTGATGAAGGTCGGTCTGTTGCTCCGACAGAAAATCGTGACGTTGTTTCAACTCTTGATACTCCTCAATGGCCATCAGGTTGACTTCTCCAAATCCTTCCAGGGCACTTTTTAACTCTGCCAATCGTCTTGACATCTCTTCTTCTGGAAATTCCATAGAGGAGCTTCCGATTGAGGTGGAAAGGGTTGCACCATATCGTTCTTTCATCGACTCCTGAAGGTGAGAAAGTTTCAATTGAATCTCTGAGGCTAAGATTTCTTCCTCATGGATCTTCTGCCTCACATCTTCTAACTCCCGACGGAGGTATTTGGAGGAAGCTTCTACTTCCTTCCATTCATTAGAGAGCGTGTCCACCTTCTCTTTTAGAGTAGAGAGGGTTTCTTCTTTAAGATGATGCTGTTTGACACCTTCTTCCAACTCCCTTTCCCACTGTTGTATTTTATCACGAAGGTTGGTCGCTTCTTTACGACACTCCTTGATCCCCTTCACTTTTTTAAAGATCTGATCCTTCAAGATTCTCTGGTTTTCTGATAGATTTTGGATCTGGCCTTCCAGACCTCTCCTTTTCTCTTCGAGGGAGGCGAGGTAAACCTTCTTTTCGGTGATCTTTCCTCCTAATTCCTCTGTTCCTTCCCTCACCTCTTCCACTCTCTTTTTAAATGATTGAAGGTCCCCCTCCCTCTTCTGCCGAATCCCCTCTTCCCTCTCTATTTGAGCAGAGACTTCCCTCTTCTCCTTCTCTAAATCCTGATCCTCCTCCTCGAGCTGTTTCTGCTCAAATTGGACGACCTCCATCCTTTGTTGAAATTGGGAGATCTCCTTTTTCATCCCTTCCAGATCTCTTGCCTGATGGAGGAGTTCGATCTCTTTTTCCTGAATCTCTCTCTTCCTTTTTTCTAACTGATCTTCCCTCTCAGCGATCGCTTGTTGAAGATATCCCTCCTCTTCAGTAGCCTTACGGCAGGTTTCTTCCTCCTCCCCGATCTTTTGCTCAAGTTCTTTGATCTCTCTTCGCCTCTCTAAGATTCCAAGACCTTGATCGCGGCTGCCTCCTGACATCACTCCAGAACGCTCAAGGACATCCCCTTCCATGGTGACGAGGGCTCCAAACCCTCCGTCACTCTTCATCCAACGGAGTGCCTCTTCCCAGCATTCGACCACCCCGACATCACCGATCAGGAATTCTGCAATAGGGGCAAACCCCTCTTTAATCTTCACAAAACGGGAAAGAGGAATAGGTCTCCCTTCCTCATCAGAGATTCGATTTTCATTACTGATCTCTTGAATCCTTTCCTTTCTGCCGACAGGCTGGATAGGAATAAAACTCCCACGGCCGAGTGACTCTCTTTTAAGAAAGGCCATGGCCTCCATACTTTCCTTTTCTCCTTCCACAATCAAATATTGCAATCGCTGTCCTAAAACTATTTCGAGAGGAATCTCATATTTCGGGTCTGGTTCCAAGATATCAGCCACCGCTCCTAAAATCCCCTTCCATGTTTCCTGTTCCTCTCTTTTCCGGAGGAGAATAGACCTCACCCCTTTTTCATATCCCTCATAATTTTCTTGAAGTTCTTTAAGGGAAAGGTAGCGAGAGCGGTTTTGTCTCAAGGTCTCTTCCAAAGCGGATCGTTCGGTTTGTCTCTGACGAAAGACCTCTTTTAGCCCTTCGATCTCTCCTTCCCACCGGGCCTTTTCCTCCAGATAGATTGACTGAATGGAGAGGTTGAGTTCCCTCTCCTTCATTTTTTCGGAGTGCGCCTCTTCCAATTGTTTGAGCTTCAGGCTCACTTCCTCAGATTCTTCTGCATTGGAGCGAATTCGCTTCTTAAAATCCTCTTTCCTCTCCTCAAGATGGACGAGTCGATTTCTAAGAGAGGTCAATAGGGTGAGCGTGTCGACCAAACTCCCCTTCTCATCTTCTAATTCTTCTGCAAGCTCCTGGTAGGTTGTCCGAAAATCGTTGAAGAGGATCTCCCATTCTTTCAAGATCTCTTCGTTCTCACGGCATTCCCCCTCCAAATCTCTCCGGGATTGTTCGATTCTTCTCTGTTCTCTCCGAGTCCCTCGCCAGGCAAGGAGGGATTCTCTGACCTCTTCGATCGATTGATTCTCCTGTTTTTGAAAGCCTCCCTCTTCTCTTTGGAAAAAATCGATTTCGTTTTCTGTCTTTTGGATTTTTCGGCCCAGCTCGAAAACCTCCTGTTGGAGTTTCCGGAGCTTCTCTTCTTCCTCTATTCCGCTCAGCCTCATGCTTTCAATCAATGCCTCTTTCTGTGCTGTCTGAGCCGAAATCTCCAGCTCTCGATCTCGAAGCGCCTTGAGATAACCTCTTGCCGCCTCCCCCTTCTCTGAAAGTTCGACATATTCTTTGAGGGCAAAACGGATTTCGATCTCCTTGACCTCCTTCCGTATGGCTTTATATTCCTCTGCCCGTTTTACCTGACGTTCCAAGGTGACAATCTGTCGCTTGATCTCAGCGATGATATCTTGAATTCGAAGGAGGTTTTGTTGCGTAGCCTCCATCTTCATCAGGGCGAGCCTTTTCCTCTCCTTATATTTGGCAATCCCTGCGGCCTCTTCGATTAAAAAACGCCGATCCTGTGGATTGGCATCGATGAGATGTTCCACGCGTCCCTGTTCGACAATCGAGTAACCATTCACCCCGATCCCGGTATCCAGGAAGAGATCGGTGATGTCACGCAATCGGCAAGGAATCTTATTAATCAGGTATTCACTTTCCCCGGATCGATAAAGCCTTCGGGTGACCGTGATTTCACTGTAGGGCTCATAGGTTTCGGGAGCCGACCCATCTTCATTGGAGAAAGTCAAATTCACCTCTGCCATTCCAAGAGGCTTCCTCCCATCTGTCCCGTTGAAGATGACATCCTCCATCAACTTTCCACGTAAGTGTTTGGCGCTCCTTTCGCCAATGACCCAGAGTACCGCATCGACGACATTCGACTTTCCACAACCGTTGGGACCCACGATTGTCGTGATCCCTCCTGGAAAGGAGAGATGGAGACGATCCACAAAGGATTTAAATCCAATCACCTCTAATGATTTAAGTTGCATGAAATCCCTTTTATCCTCTTTAAATCCATAATGTCAAAGTTCAAATGTCAAATCAAGCTCAACTGCCTAAAATTCAAATATCTTTTCTTAGTTTTTTCTCAACCTTAACCTTAGACTTAACCTTAACCTATTTTTCCTATTGCCTTTTCGAGTCTTTTGATCACCTCTTCTTTACCCAGCACCTCCATCACCTCATCGATAGGAGGACTGACGGTCTTACCAGTTAGGGCGACCCGAATGGGTTGGGCAATCTTCACCAGAGGTTCCCCCCGTATCTCAGACAATTGCTGTATCATTCGATGGACATTCCCTTTTTCAAAAGTCGATTCCTTCGATAGAGAAGTAATGACTTGGTTTAGCATCGGCACGGTCTCTTGGTTTAAAAATTTTTCAGCGGCCTTCTCATCATAAGCGATCTCTTTACAGAAGTAAAATTCTGAAAGGTCTGCCATCTCTACCAGAGTCTTGACTCTCTCCCTGAAAGAGAAAACAGCCTTTCTTAAAAGATCAGGATGGATGTTCGAATACCCCTTGGCCTCAATAAAAGGCCGAACCCTCTGAACTAGTTCGTCCAATTCAATTTTTTTAATGTACTGTGAATTGAGCCAATCTAATTTCCCTGGATTGATGGCGGCGGCGGATTTTCCAACAGATTCCAGACCGAATTTCTCGATCAACTCCTCATGGGTGAACTCTTCCTGATCACCATAAGACCACCCTAAGCGGACCAAGTAGTTGACCACAGCCTGCGGGAGATAGCCCATCTTTTGATACTCCATGACCGATTGAGCTCCATGTCGTTTAGAAAGTTTTTTTTTGTCCGGACCGAGGATCATCGGGACATGACCAAATTCCGGGATGGGGTAACCCAGGGCTTGATAAATCTGAATCTGACGGGGTGTATTGTTGAGATGGTCGTTCCCTCGGATGACATGAGTGATCCCCATGGTGGCATCATCCACCACCACTGAAAAATTATAAGTGGGAAGCCCGTCACTTCTCAGGATGATAAGATCATCCAGTTCGGTATTGTCAAATTCCACCCGCCCTTGAATGAGATCCTCCACTATGGTCTTTCCTTCATCTGGAGAAAAAAACCGTATGGCAGAAGATCTTCCTGTAGGGAAAGAAGTTCGATGAAGACATGTTCGATCATATTTGGGCTTGATCCCTGCCTTCAAGGCAACTTCTCGCTTTATCTCCAATTCTTCTGGGGTGCAGTAGCACTGGTAAGCCTTACCCTCTTTTAGGAGTTTTTCTGCTGCTTCCCGATAGAATGAAATCCGCTGAGTCTGATAAAACGGACCTTCATCCCAATCCATTCCCAACCAGGTCATGGCATCTAAGATGACCTGAATCGACTCCTGAGTGGATCTGGCCACATCCGTATCTTCAATACGAAGAATGAAGACCCCACGGGCATGGCGCGCCAGTAGCCAATTAAATAAAGCCGTACGCGCCCCCCCAATGTGAAGGTCACCTGTTGGGCTGGGTGCAAATCGTGTTCTTACCTGGGTCATTATTCTTCTAAACCTCGTTGACAAAACACTACATACCCTTCCCCCTTGATGGGGGGGGATTAAGGTAAGGGGTGATGATTAGATCATTTCCCCCTCACCCTAACCCTCTCCCCCCAGGGGAGAGGGTAGCCATTCATCCCCCCGGCAGAGCTGGGGGGTATTCTGGCATATTTTAATAAAAAAATCCCCCTCGCCTCCCTCGGCAAAGGGAGTGGGGGGATCCTATTTCCAAGTGAAAGATTTAAATGAGATCCTCAATGGCCTTAAGCGCCTCGTCCAATTTTTTTGAGTCGGTCCCTCCTGCTTGGGCAAAATCAGGACGACCTCCTCCTGTGCCTCCAATATGAAGAGCAATCTTTTTAATCAATTCATTGGCATTAAAACGAGGAGTCAGATCTGAAGTCACTCCCATGACCAAGGAGACTTTATTTTGGCTCTCTCCTCCGAGAAGGACGATACCTGATCCGATCTTTATCTTCAACTGGTCAATGAACTCCCTCATTCGCTTTATTTCTTTCCCATCCACCTTGGCTGAAAGGACTTTCACTCCTCTTATCTCTCTCATCAAAGAAAGAAGATTTAAGATCTCTTGATGGGATGATTTGTCCTGAAAGGATGAGAGCTCTCTTTCCAACTCCCTCTGTCTTTCAAGTAACCGTTCTATCTTTAAAGAGAGTCCTCCGGGAGCGGATTTGAGAGAAGAGGCGATTTTCCAAAGTTCCCGTTCCTCTTCTTTTATAAATTGATAGGCTCCTTCCCCAGTTAAGGCTTCGACCCTTCTTACTCCTGCAGCGACTCCCGACTCACTGACAATTCTAAAAAGACCGATATCGCCTGTTCTTGAGGTGTGGGTTCCTCCACAGAGTTCAATGCTAAAATCCGAAACCATCACCACTCTAACCTTCTCACCATACTTCTCTCCAAAAAGAGCCATGGCTCCTGTCTGGAGAGCTTCTTCCACTGCCATGTTTTTCGTTTCAACTTTTAGATTCTCTCGGATTTTCTGATTGACTAAGGCTTCCACACGTTCTATCTCTTCCCTCTCCATCGAAGCAAAATGGGTGAAGTCAAACCTTAATCGCTCTGGTGAGACTGAGGACCCTGCTTGATGGACATGATCTCCTAAAACTTCTCTCAGAACTGCCTGAAGAAGATGGGTAGCTGTATGATTGCGGGCAGTGGCCTTCCGTCGCTCCCCATCCACCCGGTGAATGACCAACATCCCTTCCTTCACCTTTCCCCGTTTCACCTTTCCTTGATGGATGATCAATTCCTCAATGGGCTTAATGGAATTCTCCACTTCCATGGAGAATTCTTCATGAAAGATCACCCCCCGGTCTCCTACCTGGCCACCTGCTTCTCCATAGAAAGGCGTCTTTTCCGTAACTATTTCGATTTGGTCACCTTCTGTTGCAAAAGGAACGATCTCATTGCCTTTGATCAATTTCAGAATCTTCGATTCGGATTGAACTTCTTCATATCCTAAAAAGGTTGTCTTAATCCCTTCACTCGCAAGCCACCGATAGGCCTCCTTCGTCTTTCCCTCGCCGATCCCTAACCCGGCTTGCTTACTTTTCTGCCTCTGCTCTTCCATCTGGGTTTTGAATCCTTCTTCATTAAAACTCATCCCCTTCTCTTGAAGGATCTCGACTGTCAGGTCAAGGGGAAATCCAAAGGTGTCATAGAGACGGAAAGCCACTTTTCCAGGGAGGACTTCCTTTTTTTCCTTCTCGAGCAGATCCAATTCCTCTCGCAGGATTTTAAGCCCTGCATCAAGGGTTTCAGAGAAACGTTCTTCCTCGTTCTGGATGACCTTTGAGATAAAGGCTTCGGTTTCCCTAAGTTCAGGATATGCCTCTTTCATCAACTCCACGACTTTGGAGGAGGTTCGAAAGAGAAAAGGGCCATCGATCCCAAGGAGCTTTCCATGCCGCATGGCCCTTCTCATGATTCGGCGAAGCACATATCCCCTACCTTCATTGGAGGGGAGAATTCCATCGCTGATTAGAAAGGTCGTGGCTCGGCCGTGATCTGCGATGACCTGAAGGGAGGTGTCAGACCGTGGGTCTTTTCCATAAGGAATTCGGCTGATCGTTTCAATCTCTTTAAAGATGGGTTTGAAGAGATCGGTTTGATAGTTACTTTTGACACCCTGGAGGACGGCAGATATTCTTTCAAGCCCCATCCCGGTATCGATGCTTGGTTTAGCCAGAGGTTCAAGCCTTCCCTCGGAATCTCGATTAAATTGCATAAAGACAAGGTTCCAAAGTTCTAAATATCGATCGCAATCGCATCCCACACGACAGTCAGGGCGCCCACATCCCACTCCTTCTCCCTGATCAATCACGATCTCCGAACAAGGACCACACGGTCCTGTCTCTCCCATCGCCCAGAAGTTATCTTTTTCTCCTAATCGGACAATCCGGTCCCCAGGAACTCCCATTCTCCTCCAAAGGTGAAATGCCTCATCGTCATCTAAATAGATGGTGATCCACATTTTCTCCGCCGGCAACCCCCATTGGCGGACGAGGAGGTCCCATGCCATTTCAATGGCTTCTTTTTTAAAATAGTCCCCAAAGGAGAAATTCCCTAACATCTCGAAGAAAGTATGGTGACGAGCAGTCTTTCCTACAATCTCAAGATCATTATGTTTTCCACCGGCACGAACACACTTCTGGGATGTAGCGGCCCGCTTGTAGTCCCGAATCTCTTCGGATAAAAATACCCCTTTGAATTGAACCATTCCGGCATTGGTGAAAAGCAGGGTGGGATCGTTTTTGGGAACCAATGAGGAGCTTCTAACAATGCGGTGTTCCTTCTCCTCAAAATAATTGAGAAAGGCCCTTCGAATCTCGTCAGAGGTCATGGTTTCAAACTTGTCCCCCCTCGACCATCCATCTTTGCATTGATGGGCTTCGCAACTTGCAACTTCTTCTCTTCGACCTTCTCCTGTTCCTTAACCGTTTCCTTATCTTTCTCTAATCTTTCATAGTCCTCCCAACCAGCGTCGCTCGCAGCGAGAATTCCCTTCACCCTCAGAGCAAAGTCATCTGGATTGGTGCAGTGTTTGAGGGCTTCATCATAGGTGACCAATCCTTCCTTCATTAAGTTCATCAGGGATTGATCAAAAGATTGCATCCCATAACTGGTGACCCCTCTAGCAATGGCATCATTGATCTCGCTCGTCTTATCCTTTTCGATGATGCACTCCCTCACTCTCGCTGTGGAGACCAGAACCTCAACCGCAGCCACCCTTCCCATTCCATCTGCCCTTGGCACCAACCTTTGGGAGACGACACCTTTCAAAACACCTGAAAGTTGAAGTCGAACCTGTTTTTGATGATACGGGGGGAATACAGAGATGATTCGGGTGATCGTCTCCGTGGCATTCAATGTGTGGAGCGTGGACATGACCAGATGTCCCGTCTCTGCGGCAGTCAGAGCTGTCTCGATCGTCTCGAAATCCCTCATCTCACCCACTAAGATCACATCCGGGTCCTGCCGGAGGGCCACTCTCAAGGCACTGGAAAATGAACTGGTATCCGAACCGATCTCCCTTTGGTCCACGATCGATTTCTTATCTTCGTGGACAAATTCGATGGGGTCCTCGACGGTGATGATGTGGCAATTTCGTTCATTATTGATGATATCAATCATCGCGGCCAGGGTGGTGGATTTTCCACTTCCGGTCGTCCCTGTAACGAGAATGAGGCCCCTCTGTTCAAGAGAAATGTCTCTGAGCACGGGGGGTAGATGGAGTTCCTCCAAGCCCTTGATCTGGTAAGGCACAATCCGGAGGGCAATCCTGAGTTTTCCTCTCTGCTGGAAGACATTGATTCGAAACCGTCCCAGGCCGTAGACTTCATAACCCATGTCCACCTCTCGATTCTTGATAAACCGCTCCTTCTGCCAGTCGTTCATCAGACCGAAGGCCATCTTCGACAAGTCATTATGATCGAAGGGCTTCAACTTATTCCAGGGTCTCAAGGTGCCATTGACCCTGAAGATCGGGGGAGCCCCTTCCTTGATATGAACATCAGATGCTTCCTGGGAAAGGGCTTCTATTAGGATCTGATTTAAATCCATTTTTTTCTCCTTCCTTTTCTCACCCTATTGATCCCGCTTTGGCGATGCGAAAGTTCTCAAGGATCTCTTTCTCCATCTGCTCTAAAACTTTAGGATTCTCTTTTAAAAACTGCTTTGCATTCTCTCTTCCCTGACCGATGCGTTGGCCTTCATAGGCATACCAGGTTCCGCTTTTCTCCACCATATTCTTCTCCGCAGCCAGGTCGAGGATGTCTCCCTCTCGTGAAATCCCCTCTCCGTAAATGAGGTCGAACTCGACCTCTTTGAACGGAGGTGCGACTTTATTCTTCACCACACGGACCTTTGTTCGACTGCCGATCACTTCCTGGCCCTGTTTAATGGAAGCGATTCGTCTAATGTCGAGCCGAACAGAGGAGTAAAACTTAAGGGCATTACCCCCGGTGGTCGTCTCCGGATTTCCGAACATGACTCCGATCTTCATCCGGATCTGGTTGACGAAGACCACGATCGTATTCGACTTGCTGATGGTGGCGGTCAATTTTCTCAGGGCCTGAGACATCAGCCTTGCCTGAAGTCCCATATGGGCATCACCCATCTCTCCTTCAATCTCCGCCTTGGGAACCAGGGCAGCCACAGAGTCGATGACAATCACATCTACAGCGCCACTGCGAACCAGAATCTCTGTAATCTCCAATGCCTGTTCTCCCGTATCAGGCTGGGAGATGAGAAGATCATCGATTTTTACACCTAACTTATTTGCGTATTTAACATCTAAGGCATGTTCTGCATCAATGAAAGCAGCGATGCCTCCCTTCTTCTGTGCTTCCGCAACGACATGAAGGGCTAATGTCGTCTTACCTGAAGCCTCGGGGCCGAAAATTTCCACCACCCTTCCCTTTGGCAATCCTCCAACCCCCAAAGCAAGATCTAAGGAGATGGATCCTGTGGAAACAGTGGGAATCTCTCCGAGCATTGCTTCCGCACCCATTTTCATAATGGCGCCTTTCCCATATTGCCTTTCAATCTGGGTGACGGCCAAATCCACTGCCTTTCCTTTGTTTGGATCTACTTTCGTCTCTGCTTTCGTTTCGGTTTTCGTCATCGAATCCCCCTCCCCTGCGTAGCAGGGGTAAGTTCGAAATCCGAATATCAAAATCCGAAACAATTACAAAATTCAAATTTCTAAAACCAAGTTATTTTAAATTTGGTATTTCGGTCATTGGAATTTGTTTCGAATTTTGGATTTCGTGTTTCGTATTTACATCTTATTTCAAAAAATTAGCCCCCCAATCTTAATTCCCTAAGCGGTGTATAAATTGGACCCGTTGGCCTCAAATCGCTCTTAAATAATACTAACCTCTCCACCTGAAAATCTCCAAACTCCTCTTCTTTATATCTCTCCATCCTTTTCACTAACTCCTCCTTCCCCTGGCTCGATCTCATCCTTCCAAGGGTCAGATGAGGGTGAAAGGGACGATCTTCAGGTTGAAATCCAACTTTCTCTAATTGAGTCTCTATTTGTTTCTGAAGCGAGACGAGAACTTCCCTTCCATCCACCAGTCCCATCCAGATCACCCTTGGATTTTTCAAATTGGGGAAGGCCCCTACTCCTATAACCTTGAGAGAAAATGGTAAGGTGTTCCGGATCGGTTCATCAATAGATTGTAAGATGAGGTCAATCCTCGACTCTTCAATGTTTCCAAAAAATTTTAGAGTGAGGTGGATCTTTTCAGGACTCACCCACCGTACATCTGTATGAGTTGATTTTAGGTCTGCCTGAACCTCCTCAATCTTTTTGAGGATCGGCTTCGGAAGCTCGATTGCCAGAAAGGATCGGATCAATCAAAAAACCTCTTCAATAATCCCCCCAAACCCCCCTTTAATAAAGAAGGGTTTGGGAAGGATTATTGTTTTTTTATGTTAACATAACTACCAAAAAAGTCAATGAGAAAAACCCATTAAAGAGCCTGATATGCCCTATAAAAAAGGCCTGTCACCGTTACAATGACAGGCCCTTTTAACCTTTTGTCTGATCGCTTCTCTACTTCCAATAACGGTCGTTAGAGAGACGCTCCTCAATATTCACTTTATAAAAATCCTGAAGAGGCATAAAAACCTCCTTATCCTTTTCATAAACCTCTTCCAGGGCATTTCTAACGACCTCCACTCCCTTTGGTGTCATCTTTCCAAGGGGTGGACGACATGGCCCGGAGGGTAAACCAAGACCTTTCATCATGGTCTTAATGGCTACCGGATTTCTAAATTTACATGGAACATCAAAGCCTTCATAAGATTCGATGGTATTGACTGTCACCACTTTGAAAAGGGAATCGAGAATATCTTTTAGCTGATTGGCCTTCTCTATATTTCCATCCCGTATCGCTTTGACCATCTCACCGATAGGGCCCGGAACAATATTCGACATTACCGAGACTACCCCAGAGGCACGAATATCATTTCGGTTCATCATATCAAAGGTTTTATCATCATCGCCAGAGAGAATATCAAAGTCCTCTCCACACAGAGTTCTCGTCTTGGCCATCCGCTCGAGATCTCCAGTGGCCTCTTTCACCGACCTCAAATTCTTGAACTTGCGATGAAGGATAGCCAGGTCCTCCACCTCCAATTTCGTCCCTGTTCTTCCGGGGATGACATAAGGCACAACGAAGGTTTTCCGGAATGCCTTTATTATCACTTCATAATATTGCGTTCTCAGCTCGAGGGAGGATGGTCCGTTATAGTAGCAATCCACAAGTAAAACTCCTTCAGCTCCAACCTCAACAGCATGTTTTGTTCCCCGATGCGCCTCTTTGGTGGAATTCGAACCTGTGCCTGCAATGACAAATGATTTGCCTTTTGCCAACTTAACTGTTCTCGTAACCACCCGATCGTGTTCTCTCCAGTCCAATGTAGGAGATTCCCCGGTTGTCCCGGTGGGGACAAGATGGGTTCCATTCTCAATCTGGAACTGAATATTTTTCTCCAAACCTTCAAAATCGACTTCCCCTTTCCGATTAAAAGGGGTCACCATCGCTGTCCAACAACCTTCAAACCTTTCAAGTTTCATCCATACCCCCTCCTTCCTAATTTAATCGCAAAGCGCAGAGGGCATAGCGCATAGCGTCTTATCAAGTAATCTCAACCCTCTGGACTTACGTCGAACAAGCTTCTTAACCTAAACCTTAACCTTTGTTTTTTCATATTATGGGTAAAAAGATAAAATTTCAAGAAGAAAAGATTCACAAATTAAATTTTCCTGAGAACCTTTTGCTACAAGGCTGCAATTTCTCTATTCAGGCTTAAGGTAATGTTGAAAAGATTTATCTTGACTTACTCAAGCTGTGGTATTAAAATTACCACGTGGTATATGATTTACCACAATCCCAATGAAGAAACTAATGGAAGGGAGGGGTCGTGATGTTTGGAGAATTTATAAAGGAAGGAAGGATTGCCAAGGGCATAAGCCTAAGAGAATTCTGCAAACGAATGGAAATGGATGCTAGTAACTGGAGTAAAGTTGAACGCGGTTTGCTTGCACCTCCTCAGGACGAAGAAAGATTAAGAAAGATCGCGCGCGTGCTGGATATCAAAATCGGCTCACTCTTATGGAAAGAAATGAAAGACAAGGCGAATATTGATGCTGGCATCATACCAGAAGATATTCTTTCTGATGAAAAGGTATTAAACTCGCTACCGATGTTCTTCCGAACCATAAGGAGCGAAAAACCTAATCCTGAAGATCTGGATAAATTGATCGATATGATTAAGAAGGAGTAGCCCTTTGGATTACAGCGAGTTTAAGTGCAAATGGATTGACCCCATATCTCTTTGTAACGTTGCGGACGAAACTCGGAATAAATATTGGCCCGAATCAAAGCTGCCTATCAACACAGAGGAGATTATCGAGTTCCGACTCAGGCTCAACATTGAACCCGTGAAATACCTTTTATCAACCGTTGATATAGACGCCTATCTTAAAAGGGATTTGTCTGGATAAGTCCCCACAGAATAACTATAATCCTGGTGGGCCCACAAGTCATTATGGGTACGTTGCATGAAAAGCTTGGTTTTGAGATATTATCAGCGCGCCGAAGGTAGGCATGAATACTTTTATAAATTAAGGAGGTTTGTATATGAGTAATCTGATGAATAATAATGCTGAAGACACTATTACCGTTGCAAGTGTTAATTTTCACGCCGTTTTCGGTGATAAAGATACCAACCTTAAAAATATGGAAAACTATATGACTAGAGCGGCTGAAAATGGAGTTAATTTTATCGTCTTTCCCGAAGTTGCACTTACCGGGTACAATCTTTCGAATGAAAAAACGTCTGGATTAGCTGAAACAATACCGGGCCCATCAACGGAAAGAATTATGAAGATCGCTGCAAAAAATAATCTCCATGTCGTTTTTGGAATGCCTGAGAAAGGAGGAGATAATATTGTTTATAACACCGCTCCGCTAATTACACCTAATGGTTTTTTAGGTGCATACCGTAAAGTCCATATACCCATTATTGAGCCATGGGCTTCATCGGGTAATGAATATCCAGTATTCGATACAAAATTTGGCAAAATTGCAATTGGAATTTGCTGGGAGGACTATTGTTTCCCTGAAGTGCCTCGTATTTATGCGCTTAAAGGTGCGCGCATATTAGTCCACCTCACCGCAACTCCTGATTTCGGAAACTTGAAAGACACTCAAGAATCAACACTAGGACAGCTCAAGGCACGGGTCCATGAAAATGGATTCTATATTGTTAGTGCTGATTTGGTGGGGCAGGAGGGTGATACAACTTTCGTGGGATATAGCGTCATTGTGGGACCTAGACCTGATGTGATGACGCCCCAGATCTATGCTGGCCCTGCCAGTGATACAAAGGAAGAAATGCTTATTGCTACTCTTGATTTATCTTTGGTAAATAAAAAACATCCCGCACTGGCACATATATTGAATCGCCGCCACCCACATACTTACCTACCTCTTACGAGTGATGAGTATTAGGACGTCAAGACTTCGGGGGCGAACAATTGGAGTGGCAGAAAAGTGATGTTTTCAGTGACCCGCTAAATGGTCTCAAATTGCCGTAATTGCTCCAGCATGCTTCTGATGTCCCGATAGCACTTATCAAATGAATCGGCACGGCGTGCTGAATTGATGTCAAAAATAGCGGTAAATGCTGGCTGATCCGTCGCTTCTGCGTAAGCTCGGCTAGACGGCATTTTATCAGTTAACCATTCTTTGGCACCACGGATGCTCTCTGGATACGCCGGTGATTCAAGATCACCTGGAAGGCCGAATTTGTTCCTCAAGGATTCCGCTGCCGCAAGAAACCATGCTTCAAATTCCCTTTTTGCGAGAATAACTGCAATCGGCAGATCATTGCGTGTGGCGATAGCCCGTTTCAGGAAGACCGGACCATCCTCGGCTGGACAGCCGTTTTCCCAGTCGCAATCTACAATAATAAGAATCCCACCTCTCCCCTGTAGCTTTCTGGCAGCAAGGTCAACAGACCGTTCTATCTCGCCTTCCTTCAAGAGTCGTGAAGCTGGAACACGAAGGGGCGACAGGACCTTCGGTACGAATCCTGGATCAATCATCTGTGCAATTCTACGTATGAGAATGGGCACGGCTTCGGATTCGCCATGTCCCTCAACGATTGCAGCAATTCTCACTTCTGTCATGGCTTGTAATCTGCGAAAAGATCAAGTTGATATGGAGAGATTTTCGCCACGGCCTCTTCGTCTGGTTCTATCTGATTCAACCTCAGCAGCTCGCCGGCTGTGTACAATCGATCCCTTATCGCAGAACGTCCCGCTTCGTCAAGCGGGGCAATCTTTGTTTCGCCGTTCCTGTTTACGACGGCTAAAATACTTTCATCCAGAATTTCTTTATCGTCCAGTAAATCCGGACTGTGACTGGTTACTGCGATCTGGGTCGTCTTCGACGCGGTGACCAATCCGTCTCTGAGCACGCCCGCCGCGCCGGGGTGCACGGCCACTTCCGGCTCCTCTATTCCCACGAATGGGACTCTCTTTGCCGCTTGGCCCGATGATTGAAACAGGGCAGTTAAAACACCCAGGGCCCGCAGGGTGCCGTCAGACATGTTCTCTGCCATGAAACGCCATGCATCTTTACTGTTTCCAACGAGTTGCCGAAATTCCAGCGTTTCTTTCTTTCCTACATGCTTAACATCAATACCTTGAATTCCAGGCACAACTTTAGATAAAAAAGCAACGACACGCTCAAACCCCTCTGTGTTTTCCTTCGACATCATGCTCAAGACGCTTGCCAGATTACTCCCGTCCCGTTTCAGTACTTCTCCGGTATCGGGCGGTTGAAGCTCCCTAATTTCATCGGGGTTCAGGTTGTAGAAACCCATGCGGGACAATGCGTCGTACAGCGGTCTGAATGGAGAAAGACCAGACGCAGCCACAAGATAAAGGCGATCGCTGGAGGCAGGAGGGCCAACTTGAAAGCTCCTATCCTTTAGAGTGCCATTTTCCACCATGTAAGATTCCTTCTCCAAGACCCCGTGGCTAAAAACTCGACATTCTTCCTTTTGAATCTCAAAACCACCCCTCTTTTGCGCACCCACACGGAAGGCATAAACCCCTTGAGTCCCATCCGGAAGTTGCCATTCAAGGCGGATTCCAAAATGCGTTGGATGCCCGGAGGACCGTCTCCTGACTTCATTGATTCCTCCCCTTTCTCTGAGCGCATGCTCAAGGGAGGTGTTGAGCGATTCCGTCACCAGACGAAGGGCATCGAGAAAATTGCTCTTACCAGCCCCATTTTGCCCGACAAAGAAAGCCAACGAACCAAGGGGCACCGAGCATTCTTTGATGCTTTTGTAGTTATTCAGAACTACCCTTTTAAGAAAAACCGGGGTAATCATAGAGATAGAAGCCCTCCATCTTGTGAATCTAACTCCCAATATTCTTGCTCAGGATTTGCAAGAAATTAACACTTGATATCCTTTCAATTAACCACTTGGTTAGACTATAATTAATTACTTTTAGGTTATCAAGAAAAAATATTCTCAAATTATTTTTTTCTGGATTGAACCTTTATGTATTGTGTCTTCAATGTTTCATAAAAAAAATCAAGGCTTCTTTCTGCGGCCTTTTTCTTGATCTCCCTACGATTACCTTTAAAATCTTCTTTTTTTACCCAAGTTCTTTTCCCATTAGCGAATCCAATGAAAACTCTCCCAATGGGAGCCCTTTTTGTTCCACCCATTGGTCCTGCCACACCTGTGGTGGATAATCCGAATGTCGTCTTAAAGGTGTCTCGAACTCCTTGCGCCATTCTCCTCGCCACCTGTGAACTTACTGCTCCATATTTCTTTATATAATCCAATGGAATTCCTAAATGTTTTGCTTTTGATTCATTACTGTAATTGACCATTCCTCCATCAAAGTAGTCTGAACTTCCTGGTACATTGGTGATGCGGTCACAAATCAAACCTCCAGTGCAAGACTCCGCAATCGAGACTGTCCATCCCCTTTCTCTCAAAAGATCTCCAATGGCCTTCTCTAAAGAATTCCGCATTATTTTCACTCCCACCCCTGAACCATATGAGGTTCAGGGCATTGTCCTGCACCCTGCGTGGTGCAGGGCTCACCCTCCCCCGTCAAGGGGGAGGGGTTCTTAAACTAAAGTTATATGAAGAGGTAGACAAGACGGAGAACGACATTGGAATAGACTCCTGCTGCCACATCATCCAAAACTACCCCAAATCCTCCCTTCAATCTTCTTTCCAGAAGACGGATTGGAATGGGTTTAAGAATATCGAAAAAACGGAAGAGAAAAAAACCGATGAGAATGAAGTAAATGGTTTTGGGAATCCAGAGCATGGTAATGAGAAAACCCATCATTTCATCGATAACGATCCTCCGATCATCTTTTTTCCTAAAAATTATCTCTGCATTCTTTGAAATCCAAATAGAGAGAAATAAAAAACCAATCAGAGTGATTTCATAGATTGGGGAAGGGATGTTCGAAAGAAAATAATAAATAGGGAAGGCAATGAGAGTTCCCAGAGTCCCAGGAGCAATGGGAGAGTAACCGACGCCAAAGCCAGTAGCCAAAAAAAGGAAAAATCGATTCATTCTTCATTCAGGGTTCAAGGATTCGAGGTTTCAAGGGTTCGAGTGAAAAGAAATTCATTTAAGTTTACGCTTGACTCCTTGAACCCTAGACCCCTGGAACCCTTTGTTTACAATCGAACGACGACTCCTTTTCCCATCAAATATGACTTCACTTGGCCAATGGTATATTCACGATAATGAAAAATGGAGGCCGCGAGAACTGCATCAGCTTTTCCGAGAATGAGCCCTTCGTAAAGGTGTTCGAGAGTGCCGACCCCACCTGAGGCGATGACTGGAATGCCTACCTGCTCGGAAATTGTACGGGTTAATTCGATGTCATAGCCATCTTTCGTGCCATCCCGATCCATGCTCGTCAGCAAGATCTCGCCTGCTCCCATCTCCTCCATCTTCTTTGCCCAATGGATCGCATCAATTCCTGTAGAAACCCTTCCTCCATGGGTGAAAACCTCCCAGCTCTCCCCTTTTCTTTTTGCATCGATGGCGATGACAATACATTGGCTTCCAAAACGTTTTGATGCTCTTTCTACAAACTGTGGATCCTTTACTGCAGACGTATTGATCGATACCTTATCCGCTCCAGCCTTAAGAAGTCTCCGAATATCCTCTAAACGTCTAACTCCACCTCCCACTGTGAGGGGAATTAAGATTTCCTCGGCTGTCCTGCGAACAATATCAATGAGAATATCCCTCTCCTCATACGAAGCTGTAATATCTAAAAAGGCGATTTCATCCGCCCCCTGCTCGTCATAAACCTTGGCATTCTCGACTGGATCGCCGGCATCTTTCAGGTCTACGAACTGAGTTCCCTTCACCACCCTTCCGCTTTTCATATCCAGGCAGGGGATAATTCGTTTGGCAAGCATCTCAAACTATTCTCCGTGTTACTGTTTAATCCCCCCCAACCCCCCTTTAGTAAAGGGGGGAGGCACGGTGGATTTTGTAATTTGTAAGGCTTCTTCTAATTTGAGGCATCCTGTGTAGAGGGCACGACCTACAATCACTCCGATGATCCCATTCTGTTCTAACTCCAGGAGGTGTTCAATATCTTCAATTCGAGAAACTCCTCCTGAAGCAATTACTGGTATCGAGGTGGATCGAGCTAAATTCTTGGTCGATTGAAAGTTTAAACCTGTGCCCATCCCATCTCTCTCAATATCTGTAAAAACAACCGCTGAAAGACCCATTCCTTCAAACTGTTTTGCCAAGTCGATCGCTTCTAAAGAAACCACCTCTTTCCAGCCTTGAATGGCCACTTTTCCTCCTTTGGCATCGATCCCAAGGATTACCCTTTCAGGAAAGCGATGGCAGGCCTCCTCAATTAATGGACGATTTTGAAAAGCCGCTGTTCCTAAGATAATCCATTTCACTCCAGAAGAAAGGTAATCCTCGATGGTAGCGAAATCACGAATGCCTCCGCCCACTTCTATCGGAATTTGGACGGATCGGGCGATCTCCCTGATCAGAGATCGATGAAAGGGTCTCCCCATCATGGCTCCATTCAGATCCACCACATGAAGTCTCTCTGCGCCCTTTGACTCCCAATGCCTAGCCATTTCAACAGGATGTTCCGAATAGACCGATTCCTGATCCATCCTACCCTGAGAAAGCCTGACACATCTCCCATCCTTTAAGTCCACTGCAGGAATGACGATCAAGGCATTTCCTCCAACTCTTTGTACCCTGGGAATCGTTTTAACATCTCATCCATTCCCACCCTTGAGAGTTCCTCTGCTGTTAGCCATGAGGCTTTTCTTCTGAAAAAAGACCCTATTTTAAAAAGGTTCTCACTAAGCGGCCTTTGTGTCTCATCAAATCTTCCTGTCCACACCATCTTCCCATCCCTCAACCGAATGAGGTGGACATCAAAACCCACTGAGGCAGGTTTTTCTGCACCGATATGAGACCCAATCCTTTCTTCAAAGCGGAAGAGAAATCCAACGAATAAAAAATCGACGCCCAATTCATTTCCAATCTGAATGGTGGTTGGGATAGGTTTCTCTCCAAATTGCTTTTTCAATGAAGGGGAGAGGGTTTCTTCTACCTGTTCCAAGGGAAGGGTCTTAAATCTCCCAAGGGCATCTATCTTCGTATAGAAGAGCTGAGTCAAGGGACTCTCGGAGCCTGGGACAATCTCTCCGTATTTATAGATCCCTTTGCAAAGAGGACATGAAATGACTCCTCTTGCAGTCTTCTCAATCCTCTCTACATAGAAGGGGAGTATAGCCAGGCTGGGCTTTGCCTCTGAGCCTGCTCCGGCCATTGATGTAATCGATAATCCTAATATCAAAACGAATAATAAACATATCCCCCTCACCCTATCCCTCTCCCACCAGGGGAGAGAGAAGGTTCCGGGGTATCTGCTTACCCAATCCCCTCCCCTTCTACAAACATGTCTCTTCACTTCTTAGCTCCAATCTTTTTAGCATCCTCTAAAAATTGAGCGATCCCCTTATCGGTCAGTGGATGTTTCATCATCTGCTCGATGATGGCAGGAGGGATCGTCACAATTTCCGCTCCCAACATACCAGCCTCAATGACATGAATAGGATGTCGGACACTGGCGACAATAATCTGAGTCTCGATATTAGGATAGCAGGAATAGATTGCCCTGATCTGGCGAATCAGTTCAAGTCCGTTGAAACTGATATCATCAAGCCTTCCTAAAAAAGGACAGACATAAGTGGCTCCAGCTTTGGCAGCCAAAATGGCCTGACTAGCTGAAAAAAGGAGTGTAACATTTGTGTGGATCCCTTCAGAGGAAAGAATCTTAACTGCTTTTAATCCTTCTGAAGTAATGGGAATTTTAATGACAATCTCATCCCCCCAGGTGGCCATAATCTTTGCTTCCCTTACCATCTCCGCGCTGGTGTTCCCAGTTACTTCCACGTTGACAGGGCCCTTCACCTCTTCTGAAATCTTTCGGATCAGCGCCTCTGTTTCCTCCCCTTCTTTTGCAAGGAGCGTTGGATTGGTCGTCACCCCATCGACCAGACCAATGGCCATTGCTTTCTTGATCTCATTGAGATTCGCTGTATCGATAAATATTTTCACGAAACCCTCCTCTCTCTCAAAAGAATCGCAAAGGGCACAATGTCTGAAATCCTAAATCACAAATTCCAAATAAGCTCCAAATTTCAATTTCGAATGACCGAAACGATTTTGTTTGAAATTTCGAATTTGGATTGTTGGATTTATTTGTTATTGGGTGCTTGGGATTTGGTGCTTTCATGTACGCTATGCTCTATGCGCTCTGCGCTATGCTATTTAGACGATACCCCATGTCCTGACCATATCATGAATGGTCTTGGTCTGTCGGAGAAGATTTTCCATCTCGTTCATAGGAATCATGCTGGAGGCATCACAGAGTGCTTGGCTCGGTCTGGGGTGAGTCTCGAGGAAGAGACCATTGCAACCTACGGCTACGGCTGCCCTGGTGAGATGGGGAACATATTGAGGACTCCCTCCTCTCGGATCCTCACTCGGGATACCATAATTTCTAATCACATGCGTGGCATCAAAGATCACCGGGCAACCGATCTCCTGCATGATCGGAATGGAGCAGAAGTCAGAAATCAATTTATTATAGCCAAAACAAGTCCCTCTCTCAGTCAAAAGGACCTGACGATTCCCAGTGCTGTAAATCTTCTTCACGGTCCCTGCCATATTTTCAGGTGCAATGAATTGCCCCTTCTTTATATTGACCACTCTTCCCGCCTCTCCCACCTTAAGGAGAAGGCTCGTCTGTTGACAGAGAAAGGCAGGGACTTGAATGATATCTAAAACTTCCTTGGCCTGATCCACATCTTCCATCCGATGCACATCAGAGAGGATAGAAACACCTACTTTTTCTTTCACCTTGGACAGGATCTTCAAACCTTCTTCAAGACCAGGGCCTTTATAAGATTTTTCAGAGCCCCGATTATCTTTTTCAAAGGAGGCCTTGAAGATGAAAGGGATTTTCAAAGTTCCACAGAGTTCCTTCAACTGCCTTGCGATCTCCAGGGCGAGGGTCTCCCCTTCTAAAACACATGGGCCTGCGATTAACACCAAAGGATTTCCCTTTCCGATTCGAATATCTCCAACTTTGACTTCATTCATCGAACGCTCCTTCGATATTAGATAACTTCTTTAATCCCTCCTGATCTCCCTTTATTAAGGGGGAGGTAAAACATAATTCCACCTTTTATAAAGGGGGATAGAGGGGGATTATCAATTTTTATCCCTAAATTGATTTTACAAAATTTTCCAGTATCCTCAACCCTTTCTGCTGACTTTTTTCCGGGTGGAATTGGGTGGCAAAGAGATTCTCTCTCCAGACGCTCGAAGCAAAAAGTTTCCCATAGTTAGTGAAAGTAGAGATCCACTGCGGCTCCTCTGGAACGACATAATAGGAGTGGACAAAATAGAAGAAATCGCCACTTTCTATGCCCTGGAGCATGGGAGTTTCTTTCTCCTTCACAATCGTATTCCACCCCATATGGGGAACTTTATGCTCTGGGTTGGGCTTAAATTTCACCACCTTTCCTCTGATCAGATTTAACCCTTTGTGCGATCCAAATTCTTCACTCTCAGAAAAAAGAATCTGAAGGCCGAGGCAGATGCCCAGATAGGGTTTTCCTATTTCAATGGATCGGATAAGAGGCTCGACGAGCCCATACCTTTCCAGATTCTCCATACAATCCTTGAACGCACCTACTCCTGGAAGTACAATGGCGGAAGCCTTTCCAATCTCTTTTTTGTTCCGTGTTAATTTTGCTTCAAAACCAATCTTCTCAAAACCCTTCTGCACATTTCGAAGGTTTCCCATCCCGTAATCAACGATAACTATTTTTGGAACTACCATTCTTCCCTTTATTTCAGATTTAAGATTTCAGATCACAGATTTAAAATCTGAAATCTACATTCTGTAATTTGAAATTACAGAATGCCCTTGGTGGATGGTACTTGAGAGGCCCGTTCATCAAAAGAAACCGCTTCTCTCAGCGCTCTCCCAAATCCTTTGAACACCGCTTCTACCATATGATGACTGTTTCTTCCATAATGGAGATTGATGTGAAGGGTAATCCTTCCATGGTTGCAAAGGGCCCTGAAGAACTCCTCTACTAATTCTGGGTCAAAGGTCCCAATCTTCGATCTTCTTAGCTTCATCTGAAAAACAAGAAAGGGCCTCATCGAAAAATCTAGTGCGATGGAAACCAATGTTTCATCCATGGGTGTCATGGCCATCCCATATCTTGTAATTCCCTTCGCCTCTCCAAGCGCCTTTCTGACCCCATCCCCCAAACAGATGCCCACATCTTCCACCGTGTGATGAGCATCCACGCTGACATCACCCTTTGCCTTGAGGGAGAGATCTATCTTGCCATGATAGGCCAGCAGACTGAGCATATGATCGAAGAAAGGGATTCCCGTTGCAATAGAATGTTTCCCGGATCCATCCAGATTCAGTTTTAAGATGATCTCTGTCTCCTTTGTCTTCCGCCTCACCTCTGCCCTGCGATGTCTCTTCATGGTTTCTCCTCGCTTAAAAAAGTCAAGGGTTGAAAGGTCAAGGTTAAGATACCCGTTTCGTTACGACGATGAACGTTGAATGATAAACGATGAACATGGTGTTATCTTTCTTGTTCATTGTCCATTGTACTAAACTGGCTTCGTTACCTTTGCCCAAAGACTATTAAGGCCTTCTTATTCTTATCTGGACGGCCCGATAGTGTCCTTCCAATCCTTCCCACTCTGCAAATCTCTTCACATCTTTCTCAAACCGTTTTAATGCACTTTTTGTAAACCTCACCAGATTCGTCCTCTTGATAAAATCCTCCACGCCCAAAGGGGAAGAGAATCGGGCTGTGCCCGATGTTGGAAGGATATGGTTGGGCCCGGCCATATAATCTCCAATGGCCTCAGGGGTATGGGGTCCGAGAAAGACGGCACCTGCGTGTTTCACATTTTTTATCAGGGAGAAAGGTCTCGAAACAGCAAGCTCTAAATGCTCTGGGGCGATCCGATTCACCAACTTCAATGCCTGTTCGAGATCTTTGACAACCAGGAGTGCACCTCTTCGATGAAGGCTTGCCGAAGCGACTCTCCTTCGTTTCAAAGAGGAGAGTTGCCTTTTTATTTCTTTCGTCACCTCTCTTCCAAAGGCTTCTGAGGTGGTAATCAGAATGGCCATGGCTATTTCATCATGCTCAGCCTGGGAAATCAGATCTGCCGCTACGAAGGAGGGTGGGGTGCTCTCATCGGAGACGATCACAATCTCGCTCGGCCCAGCGACCATATCGATATCGACCTCTCCATAGACCAGTCTTTTGGCTGCGGCTACATATTGATTTCCCGGTCCAACAATCTTATCCACCTTAGGAATCGATTCCGTCCCAAAGGCAAGAGCTGCAATGGCCTGAACGCCTCCGACTTGATAGATTCGATCCACGCCGGCTAAATCGGCTGCGACCAGGACAGCAGGGCTGATCCCCTCTTTTTGAGGGGGGGTGACCATGAGAATTTCCTGAACACCCGCTACCTTTGCAGGAATGGCAGCCATGAGGACGGTCGAAGGGTAAGATGCTTTTCCACCGGGAACATAGATCCCTACTTTCTCTAAGGGCCTCGTCACCTGCTCAAGACGAATCCCTTTCTCCTCTCCCTTCATTGGGAGGATCAATCTCTTACTCAGAAGTTGGTGAAACTTTCGAACGCGGTGAGCTGCCTGCTTCAGTGTTTCTAAAAAATCCCGAGGAACCTTCCTGTAAGCCTCTCTTACCTCGGTTCTCTTCACCTGGAGTTGATGGATTGGAATTCGTATACCGTCGAAGACTTGAGTGTAATGAACAAGGGATTTGTCTCCTCGTCTCCTCACATCTTTTATTATGGAACGAACTCCCCTTTCAAGACGAAGGCCATCCTGAGCCAGTCTTCCCTCCACTTCAGAGATGTATCGATCAAATCCTCTTTCTCCTGCCCGATAAATCTTCATTAAAGAGCCTCTTTGAATGGCCTGTTTTTCATTCCGCAATCCGCAATCGCCATTCCGAAATCTCAATCCCCCTCTTTCACCCTTTTTATATTTGCTCCGAGTTTGGACATTTTTATATCCAGACCTTCATACCCTCGGTCTAAGTGATAGACTCTGGAGACCTCTGTCAAACCCTCTGCAGCCAGCCCAGCCAGGATGAGTGAAGCACTGGCTCTTAAATCGGTCGCCATCACGGGTGCCCCACTCATGCCTTCCACACCCTGGATGATCGCTGAGTCACCTTGAATCCGAATATCGGCTCCCATTCTTCTTAGCTCGCTCACATGGATGAACCGATTTTCGAAGATGGTTTCAGAAATGACACTTAATCCTCTAGCTAAGCACATCAAAACCATGAATTGGGCTTGCATGTCTGTGGGGAATCCTGGATAAGGTTGCGTCTTGACATCTACGCTCCGGATTCTCTTCATCCCCACCACCCTGACGCCATCTCCTTCGGATTCAATCTCCATACCCGATTCTCTCAATTTATGGATGACCATCTCCATTTCAGAAAGAGGACAATGAAGAACTTTTATGTTTCCTCGCGTCAATCCAGCAGCCACCATCAATGTCCCCGCTTCAATCCGATCCGGAATGATCGTATGCTCAACTGCATGAAGCGACTCCACTCCTTCGATTTCGATCAAATTCGTACCTGCACCCTTAATCTTTGCGCCCATTTTAATCAGGACGTTCGCTAAGTCAACGACCTCAGGCTCCATGGCCGCATTCTGCAAAGAAGTTTTCCCCCTAGCCAGAACAGCAGCCATCATCAGATTCTCGGTCCCGGTGACGGTGACAGTATCAAAGGAGATATTTGCTCCTTTCAAAACATCAGCTTTGGCTTCGATGTATCCATGACGGAGCTCGATCTTTGCTCCCATGGCCTCAAGCCCCATGAGATGGAGATTGATTGGTCGGGCGCCAATAGCACATCCTCCTGGAAGTGAAACCGTGGCTTTCTTCGTGCGGGCGACCAAGGGTCCTAAGACGAGAATGGAGGCCCTCATCGTCTTCACCAAATCATAGGGAGCCTCATTATCGGAGACCTCTGTCGCATTGATTCGATAACCCCCCTCATTCTCCGAAACTTTTACTCCGAGATTTTTAAGAACTTTAATAATGGTCTGAACATCTCTCAGATTAGGTACATTGTGAAATAGGTTATCCCCTTCGCTCAGAATGCAAGAGGCAAAGATGGGAAGGGTAGCGTTCTTTGAACCATTCACCTCCACTTCTCCAATTAACCTCTCCCCTCCTTTTATGACGATTTTATCCATTCTTCGCTCCGCTTCTGGAAAGTCGAAGGGAGAAGGTTGTCAGTGGTTAAAACCACTCTCCACATTCTACTTTCTACTCTCTATGTTTTTGTGCTTTTACAACTCTCTCTATGCCAGATAAGTCCGGCAGAATTTGTGGCTTTAGAAAAACTCCTCTCCTCTCGATTTGTTCTGCGACTTTCTTACTCTGGCCCTGCCCTATTTCTAAAAGGAGCCATCCTTTTTCCCGCAGATAAAAAGGTGCTTGTGAGATGATGCGTCGGTAAAAATCCAATCCGTCTTCTCCTCCATCCAAAGCGATGATAGGTTCATAATCCCTTACGTCTTTGGCCAAAGTGTGGATTTCGGGGCGATTAATGTAGGGAGGATTAGAAAGAATGAGATCAAAAGGTCCTCTCTTTTTAAAAAGACAAAATGGATCAAAGAGATCGCCATTCACAAATTTGATCTGATTCTGGACGCCTGCAGATTCTGCATTCTCCTTTGCTAATCCAAGTGCGTCTCTTGAGATATCAGTGGCCACCAGAAAGATATCCTTCTTCTCTTTGGCCAAGGCAATGGCGATCGCACCGCTCCCCGTCCCTATCTCGAGGATAGAAAGGGTTTGACTGAAAGGAGTTTTGGATAGAATGAAGAGGCATTGTTCAACTAAAAGTTCTGTCTCCGGTCTTGGAATGAGGGCGCGAGTGTCTACCTTAAGATTGATCGACCAGAACTCTTGATTTTTTAAAATGTACTGGAGAGGCTCTCCAGAAATTCTCCTTCTGATCAGACTTACATATACCTCCTTTTCCTCTTCATTAAGTTGGTCTTGAAGTTGCATATAGAGTCCCTCTCTGCTGAGGCTCAGAGAACGAGCCAGAAGAAGCTCTGCATTCAGCCGAGGATTTTCAATCTGATGATCCTTCAAATAGTTCGTCGACCAATTGAGGAGGTCTAAGACCGTCATCTTTTAAAACCATAATGTCAAAGTTCAAATTCCAAATGACAAATGAAATCCAAATTCCACAATGTCAAAAATACTACCTTTCGGGATTCTTTGAAATTCATTTGACATTGGAGCTTTGATATTTGAAATTTTCCCCTTCTCCTTTTAGCGCCTCTGCTTGATAATGGGTCGTCAACGCACCAATAATCTCATCGATCTCACCTTCAAGGATAGATTCCAGTCGGTAAAGGGTTAATCCAATACGGTGATCGGTCACTCTCCCCTGAGGAAAGTTATAAGTTCGGATGCGTTCGCTCCGTTCTCCAGTTCCCACCTGGTTTCTTCTCTTCTCTGAAATCTCCATCTGTTTCTCTTGCTGGGCCTTATCCATCAACCTCGCTCTAAGGATCTTAAGACCTTTAGCCTTATTTTTGTGCTGGGATTTTTCATCCTGGCAGGACACTACCATTCCTGTGGGGAGATGGGTAATCCGAACAGCGGAGTCCGTAGTATTTACGCTCTGACCGCCTGGTCCAGACGATCTGAAGATATCAATCCGTAGATCATTGGGGTCGATCTGGACATCCACCTCTTCTGCTTCCGGAAGGATAGCTACAGTGACTGTCGAAGTATGAATTCGGCCCTGAGATTCAGTAATGGGAACCCTTTGAACCCGGTGGACACCACTTTCAAACTTCAGTTGGCTGTAGACCCCTTTCCCTTCAATCAGGGCAATGATCTCTTTGAATCCACCCACACCTGTGTAATGACGGCTTAATATTTCCATTCGCCAACCTTGCTTCTCTGCAAACTTTGAATACATCCTGAAGAGATTCCCTGCAAAAAGGCCGGCCTCCTCTCCTCCGGTTCCTGCACGGATTTCGAGCAAGATGTTCTTTTCATCATTAGGATCTTTGGGGAGAAGGGCCATCTTCAACTCCTCCTCCAACTTCTCCTTTTCCTGGATTAGCCGATGGAGTTCCTCTTTGGCCAAACGCTTCATTTCTTCATCTTCCTCATCAGAAAGAAGATGTTGACTCCCCTTGGTCTCCTCCTCTACTTTTTTAAGCCTTCGGTAAAGATCGACCACCTTTCCCAGTTCAGCATACTCCTTAGCCGTCTTATGGAACTCATCTTGTTTCGAGATCAATTCAGGTTGACCAAGAAGGTAGGTGAGTGTTTCGTATCGACGTTCAACCTCTTCTAATTTCTCAAACATCTTTCACCTCAAAGAATTTTCAAATGC
>Ga0214474_1000124_pt1 | contig 40506 bp, 53 predicted proteins | sample RVTome_2_FD_187335 | JGI IMG/M metagenome (GOLD analysis project Ga0214474, IMG submission 187335) | Soil microbial communities from uranium-contaminated site in the Upper Colorado River Basin, Wyoming, United States - RVT95D214 HiSeq ... | reverse complement strand
CGGCTTGATACCGAGCTTGAGCTGCGCAAAAGTGATCCCGGCCGACGCCTGCTCGTATGTCTCGCCCGCCTTGTCCGATTGCACCTGGCGGAAAAGCAATAGCCACTGCGTATCCGCCGGCACCTCGGGGAAGAATACTTCCTTGCGCTGCACGCCCACGGCCGCGCCCGCGGTGATGTCACCCGCCGCGATGTACTCGGCGACCATCCGTAACAGCGTCTCCTTGCTGTTTTCCCGGATCATCTCGGCCGAGAACGTCGGTCTGGGTCGCGCGACCAGGTTGTTGCCCTTGTCGTAGAATCCCTCCCGCAGGTAACTCGTGATCGCTTCGCCGACCAGCTTGCGATTCTCCGGTTTGGCGAGCACTTCCTTTAAGTTTGTGCCTTTTTTGAATATGCGCATGATTTCATCTCCTTTTTCACTTTTTCAGGATAATCTGCCACCAGTAGGATTTGTTCGTATCCGTGACCGCGCTGGTAGTGATTATCACGCTCGAATCGTTGAGCACGCTGGCCGTGAGAAACCCGGCGGTCCCGATGCCGGTCAGAAACACCGCCGTGCTTTCGCCGCTCGTCGTAAAATCCCGGTCCATGGAAAAAAGCAGCGTATCGGCTTGATGCAGATCGTTGAACCGGTTTTTATCCCAGTAGACCGTGGTCCCCGGGATTGCGCTGAACTTATTGGGCGCCGTCACGCTGATCACGTCCGCTGCGACGATCGCGGTCAGCGCCAGCAGCATGAATATTGCAAATAGTGGTTTCATGGTCTCATCTCCTTATTAATATAGTTCCGGCATCAAGACCACGATGACCTTGGTCGCAGTCGCGCCCGCCGCCTCGTAAGCCTTGCCGATTTTCACGCCCTGGTCGTGTTTCTGCACCTTGCCGCCGGCGACGAACTCGATGAAATCGCCCGAGGCGATTACTTCCGAGGTCGTTTGTTTGGTGCATTCGAACCCGCCCCGGATCGCCATCGAACCGTCCGCGCCGCTGGCGACCGTATCCTCGACCACGCCGTACCAGTTACCTTCATGCACCAGATCGCCGGCCGCGCGGTTGGCGCTCGCCGTAAATACTACGGTCTCGACCATACCCCAGATTTTTTGATTCTGACTCACTGTAGCCTCCTTTAATTATGCCAGCAGCCGGTCTTCAATAAAATCCGCGCCGGCTTTGTTGCTCTTCGTTTCCGCGCCGGCGATGATCGGCATGCCCGTCTTTTGGAGTTTGGAAAATTTTTCCTTCACCGTAACCCAGTTCTTATCCAGTTCCTCGACCGATTCGCCTTTGAGCAGTTCGCCTGCGAGTTCCCGCACTTTTTCGTCCGCGATCTCGGCGAGCAGTTTGGTGCGGTGCCCGTCGAGTGACTTCTTTTTCAGATCGAGATTTTCCTTTTCCAAAGTCTCGATCTTCTTCTTGTCATCGTCGCGGCTTTTCTGCTCCGTCTCCTTGCGTTTCTTCTCTTCCTCGCTGTTCTGCATCTCGGACTGGATCGTCTTAACGATCTCCGGCTTTTCTTTCTTGATCTCGTCCAGAGTCAAAGCTGCGAGGATCTCTTCTTTTGTCGGCATGATTTCCTCCTTTTCGGTTGTCTCTTTGCCAACTTTTATAACCTGGGCGCCCTCGATCCCTTCCATCCCGGAAGTCGCCCAGTCCAAACCCAAGGCGTTGATACTGATTACATCGTTGTATTCACCCCGGGACTTCAGCTGATACAATCCCTGGATGGACACGGTCATGGGCTTGGCTTTCAGACTCAGCGCCACTTTCTTGCGCAGCCAGTCTTCCTGCGGCGGAATATAGCCTTTCACGTATAGCCAGTCGTCCAAGATTTCCGCGCCGATCCAGATCGTTACCCAATCCCGGTACAGCGTGCTCGCATCCTGTTCCTTCAGGTGCCCGAGATACCCGTACAGCGGCAACTGCGCCTTGAGCTGCATCAGGTTCTCCACCGAGTAGTTGAATCGGTTTTTCGATATGCCGGTCTTGAGCGCCTTGACCGTAACGAAAAATGGATTCGGATCGCCCTCGGTCAGCTTCGCGACGTCGATTACCGGCGTGATCTTGATCTCCTCGGCGCAGAGCTCGCCGAATTCGACGCCATAAGTCATCTCGCTTTTGATCCATTTGCCGTCTTTGTTTTTGTGGTAGCCGGCTTTCTCGACTGCGGCCCAGGCAGTCTGCGCGCAGCGCGCTTTCGTTGCTTCGTTCTCCTCCGGGTGTTCGTCCCGGCAGCTGGAATACACCTCGGCCAGAATCCTTTTCAATTCGGCCGGCGCATCCCCGGCATCCGGCGGGGTCCATTGTCCTTTCGGCATATCTCTCCTTCCGCCTATACTAGGCTGATGCCGGCGATGTAAGCGAACTTATTCGCTACCGGCACGAGGAACAATTTGGAATACGGCAGCAGCTGCGAGACGATTTCGAGATTTGTCGTCTGATCGCCGAATTCGTAAGTGACGCCTGAATATTTTGTCTGCAGCGACCATGTCCAGGTGGTCCCGGTGGATCCGAAATTAGCGATTATTCCCTGGGCATATTCTTTTTCGATCTCAAGGACTGCGACATTCTGCTCCGCGCCGATACCCGCGCGCACCTGATGGTCATCGAGTTCGATATCATCGTTCGTATCGGCCCAGAGATAAATTTGCACGTTTAAATTCTGGTCCGGCGGATCGATTTGGTATATCAATTCGGTTTTCGCCAAGGTGCTGCCGGCGCCGATCTCGAAGCCGGCCGAACGATCCACGACCAGGGTGCCGTCCACGTAAATTTGATAATAAATCGTATGCGGATTGCTGAGATCGAGATTCTCAAAATTCAAGTCCACCTGACCGGCCGCCCGTTTCACCTTAATCTCGTTGCAGATCGAAGTCTTCGCTTCGTACGGTATTTGCGCGTTATAAGTCACCTGCGGGGTTGCCGGTTTGGACGTGTAGATAATCAAAACATTATCCACTACGACTCCCGAATCCGCCAGCCCCAGCTTCGCTTCCTTGAATGCCAATGACATTATTCCTCCTTCTCTTCTTCTGTTGCTTCTTGCGGCAGCGGTTCAGGTTTCGTTTTTGTTTTTTCCTGCTGCTGCCGTTCATCCTCAACCCGTTTCTTCTCCTTGTCGGGATCATCGATCATCTCGGGCAATGCCCGGCGCGCGCTCTCGGTCGACATAATCTCGAGCTCGTGCAGTATCGCCACAGCCTGTGATTTTTTCGCAATCACGTCCGCTTCTTCGGTTTTGTCTTTTTCGAAGATCTGTCCCCAGCTGATCATGGTCTTATAGGTAGAAACTTTTTTCGAATCATGATACTCGCGCATGCGGAGTAGAATTTGGTTCGCCCGCTGCAGGGCCTTGGTCCAGACGAGCCGTCTCCGCTCGGTCTTGCGTTCCACCGGCGCGCGCTGTTCTTTGGTCGACGCCTGGCTCGCCGGGATATGAACGCCAAGCATAAACTCCGGCGTTTCGGACTGGATTACGTAGTTGTAAAAGATTTTTTTCAAGAGCTCGACCGAATTGTCCACGCCGCGCATCGATTCCAGGAACTTTGCATCCGCATCCTTGCTGGGCAGGAACAATCCCATGCCCGGCTTCCAGGTTTCTTCGCCTTCGATCTTTTGCTTGAGTTCGCCAAATTCCTTGACGCCCTTGAAGATCGGGATCGGTGAGCCATGGTATTCCTCGACCGTCACGGCGTTGTCCAGGACGCTTTTATATTTTTCGGCCATGGCGAATAGCGCCTCGTCGATTTCGCCGGTGCCGAAGGTCTCGTCAGAAAAGCAGATCTCAGCCACGTGCACGATGGGCAGGATGCCGTAAGGATTCTTGCCGGTCAGAGTCTCCAGGCCGTTGATCTTGATCGTGAATTTTTCAATGTCGATCGTTTCTTCGATCGTCAAGTTCTCGATCTTGGTCTTGATCGCATAGCCGGTGATCAGCCAGGGTTTCTCTTTATCAAAAATCGGCTTGACCGCGCCGGGATGGAGGATCTTCATTATTATTTCATCGAGCGCATCGTCATGCTCGAACGCCAGGTATGTATTGCCGAACAGACCACCTTCGATGCCCCCTTGCAGCAAGCCCTGGCGGTTATCGTTCCAAAACTCGGTTAGAAATTCCTGGGCACCATCATCCTCGCACATGATCTCGAACCAGTTGGCGAAAAGGAACGAAGCCGAGAGGTTGATCACGGGCCGGATCCCCTGCTTGTCCCGGTACGCCTTTTTGAGTTGGTCATAATTGTACTGAGTCAGGGTTTTTTCTTTGGGCGTGAAGTATTTCCAGATGTCCAGGGACTGCTTGAGGGTTTTCAGCATTTCACTGCCGAAAATCCGCTTGAAAGTACCGCCACCGGGTATTTTCATGATAAAAACCTCCTTGTGCCGTTATAAATGCCCCCCACATAGCCTCCGGTTGCGCACAGAACCGGGTCAATTTTGGTCAACTCGCTTTTAGCCCTTATAGTATGCATACTACCCCTTTAACTCCCCGCTAATGCGAATTTTCTGCCCCGAAGCCTGGTCCACCACTCCATGAAACCCGAGCCTTTGTTCGGGATCACCCGGGGACCCACGAACATGGTCCCGGATTGGCTGTCTTCGAGCTTTTTCGTACCGGCCAGCAGGGCGTCGCAGTGATGGTCGTCTTTCTTGACGATCTTGCCGCTTTTGTCCCGGCGCCAGTTGATCAATTGCGTCTTGACTTTTACCAGATACCTGGGCGCCTGGAAGCGATCCCTTTCGAAAAGATACCGCAGCCAGCCCGCGCCGGTTTCTTTATAGGCGCCGAATACGACCTCGATCACATCGAAACCCTCATTCTTAAGCTGATTGTTTTCGAAAGGATGGGACGAGTCGGCATAGACTACCTTGGTTCCGAGGATTTCGCTCTGCTCCCGGAGATATTCCACGATCAAGGGCAGCGTGATTTCCGTGAATTCCTTGCTTTCCACCAGATTGACTTTGTCTTCGACCCGCTGCAGCGATTCGATCGCGGTCATACCCTTGAATCCCCAGTCGACGCCGAACCAGGATTCCGCGGTCGGTACGATTCCCACGAAGTCATGATCGAACGCCTGCTTGATTTTTTCCGGCGGCAGCACCATGCCCTCGCCCGACGGCCGCATGCCCATGTCCTCGACCTCCCACCATTCGCGGGGCGATTCGATGAATGCCTGGCGAATGTTGTCGATCGGCAGCCAGCCTTTGCCGCGCTTCGCCTTGCCGCCGCAATAGGCGACGAATTCTTTTTCTCGTTCTTTTATATCCGGACGCGTGCCGTAATACGCTTTCAAACATTCACTGCAGTCGTCGGTGCATTTCTCCGCGACGTCGAATGAATCCCAGCCGTAAAGCCGATAGCCATATTTTTCGTGATTGTCCACCAGGTCCGCGAACGTACCGGTGATTTTGTGAAAGGTCGACAGCCGGAGGATGATACACGGTTTTGCGTCCTTGGCCACCTTCAATGCCGAGCGGACGATCGCTTCCTCCATCTCCGCCTCCTCGTCCAGGATCAGCAGCATGCCCCGGCCCCGGGCGTGCAGACCGCGGATCGCCTTGGTCGACGCCGGCGACGCTTTGATCCAGTTACCCCACTTCCCCTTGATGATCGTCTTCGTCTCTTCCGGTACGTAATCCACGACTTCGGGCTCGCCCGAAATGTCCTGGCAGTATTCGATGGTCCGGAGCGCCTGCTCCTTGGAGCCGGCGACCACCCCGACGTTCCACTGCTTGAAAAAGAAAAAGCAGAAAGCGAGACCTGAGGCGATCATCGTCTTGCCGCCGGCCCGGCAGGATTTGACCACCGCGTATTGGACTTTCTCGGAATAAATGTCTCTGAATAATTCTTCGATTTTGTTCGGGAATTGGTAACCGTATTGCTCCAGAAATTTCATCGGGCGGCCCTGGTATTTATCCACCAGCTGATCGCGCTTGAGGAGTTCGTCCTTGAGCTGCGACAGGGCTTGCTTTTCCGCGCGCTTCGTCGTTCTCATTTGGTCTCCGCCGTTTCTCCGCTGTCGTGGATCTCCGGTTCCGATTTGCCTAATTCCTTATTGATCGTCGCCACGATTTCGTCCTTGTATTTATCGAGCACCAGCCCGATCTTGGGATGATCGAAAAGCACCTTGAGCACCTTGCTCAATACGTCGCCGACTTTGATATCCTTTTTCGGCGGCTGCAGTTTCAGGATCAGATTCGTCAGCTGAATATATGCCGCTACGCCGCCTTCCTTGGTCCGGAAATTGCTCACTTCCCTCAGGTCCGCTTTTACTTCCCGATACAGGTCGACCGCCGAATCCAAAAGCTCGGATATGATCTCGACGGACTGTTCGTCGTGCTTCCCTTTCACCTCGGCCAGGATTTTGTCCCGGCGTGCTTCCCAGCCTTCGTTTTTCTTCCATTTGATCAGCGTCTTCTTGTTGACCTTGGTCTCTTCGCGGATCTCGTCGAAGCTCGCGCCCTGCACGAACAATTGGAATGCGCGTTCCTTGACGTCGACCGAATAGCTCACAGCATCTCCGTGCAGATTTGCCTGAGTATGTCCATGGAGAAGAGTTTACCGGGACAGGTCTTGTACGGTATATAGTCGTGATGCGTCACGACGTTTTTTATCGGGATGTCGTATTTACGCAGATAGGGAACGATGATGGCCCGCGCCAGGAATGTCAACTGATCAGGGCATGGCGACACCAGATCGTAATTGCCGACAACGCACACGCCGATCGCCAGACTGTTCATGTTATTTTGTTTGCAGTGCGCACCCGGCAAGTTCAAGCTCCGGCCGACCTGCACCTGGTAAATGTCGCGCACCTTCTCCAATCCGAAATGGTAGCCGATATCCTGCCAGCCCTGAACTTCGATGTGATAGCGCCGGATCGCGTTCCAATCCACGACCGCGCCGTCTTTGGTCAGGGAATGATGGATCATTACATATTGCCAGTTCATCGCTGCTCCTCGCTTTTTTTCATGTCCTCGATTTCCTTTTTCAAATCATCGGCCTGCTGATTCAAAAACTCGACGTAGGCCTGGGCGACGTTTTCGCTCTTGAGCTGCGCGGTCAGCATGCGCACGTTGGTCAACGTGTCCTGTTTGGTCTCCTTCAGCAGCCGCTCGTACATCTGCTCGATCTTTTTCTCCTTTTCCCCGCATTCCTTCCACAGCTGGAAAACGAGCCAGATCAGGATCGCCAATGCGGGTCCGACCGTTTTCAATAATTCGATAAAATCGGTCATAAGCGTTTTCGCTCAGCAAATTTGATCGCTATTTTTTTGCCGATCCTACTATTTGTCGCCCATAGCGTTGCGCAGTTCCGCCTGCCCGTTCAGAATGTCATTCATCTTCCGCTTCAATTCGAATTCCCTTTCCCTGAATGCCGATTTTAAAAACAGCGGATCGTGAATCGCTTTTTGTATATCCTGCAGATTCGCCCGGGCGTTTTCCAGCAGCAAACCCGTATGGCAGATCAGCTCGTCGATCTTAGTTATGTCTATTTTTTCGCTCATATTATTCTCCTTTTCTCCTTTCTTTAAAAAATAAAGATGCTCCGGCATTGCGCCCTGCCGGAGCATCCAAGCCCGTCTCTCGTTGTTTTTTTATCGTATGCTCGGCTACATAAAGCCTCCTTGAATTCTATTCGGCAACGAGCCACCGTAAACTTCATTATAATAAATGTTAAGATTCGTTTCCAAGATGTCAAGGATAGAATTCATTTTATGACAATTCGAAACAATCCTGGATCAAACAATCAGCATATGAACCGGAAGTAACCGTAATCTCGGCTTGATATATCCCCGTCGCCCATGTCTTTTCCGTTTGACAGATATGGTAATATTGCCCGACGTATCCGGTTCGTTTGGTCATGTCGATGTCATCGATTTTTACCGCGCCGGACGGATCGGTAATGGTTAATTTTATCGTATCCGGATCGATTACTGCATAATCTCCAAAAGGATTTTTCTTTTTAACGATCGTCGTGATGATGATCGCCGAACCCTTTTCTTTGGTCATGAATAAATCTCGCTTTCGATCTCAATCACTGCTGCTTGGTTAGTGATCAGCGCCATCAACTTTTCATTTTCCATCTCCAATTTCACCTGGGCGGCAGTAATCAGCGGTCCATTGACAATTACTGACTCAATTGATTTCTCCGTTTTGAATAAGGCCGTGATCTCTGGTATCGTGATGATCGGTTTAGAACTTTTGAATAATCGCCCGACACCGAAGATCTCCGACGATCCGATACCGGGTGGCGATAAAATCTGATCCCATACTAAAACCGGCAAGCCGAAAATTTCCGACGATGCAATCCCCTGGGCGTCAAGAAACTGATTCCAGACTAAATTCGGTATGCCGAGACTTTCCGTCGAAACGATCCCATCGGGTCGTATCCCCTGCAATACGACCATCAGCGGCGTGCCCCAAGCCTCTGCTGAGATTATGGGAATCGGTAGGATGCATTGGATCGACAACAGCTGTGCATTTCCGAAATCCTCAAGGCTTATAATACCGGTTGGCACGATGATTAAACATAATTTTGCCATGCCAAACTGCTCGCCGCTGGTTATGCCCGACGCCAATATATTTTGGCTGATGCGCAGCTGTGGATTCCCGAAGTTTTCAAGGCTTTCAATGCCGGATGGTGAGACACTTTCACGCATTTTTACCGAGCCGAAAAATTCGCCGCTGCCGATGCCTGACGGCATTATATTTTCGGTTAGTTTTATCGTCCCGAAATTTTCGGCGCCGGCAATCCCCGATGTGATTATGCTCACACGCAATTTCGTCGTGCCGAACGATTCGCCGCTGACGATGCCCGATGGCATTAATTGCTGATTTAATTTTGCCGTGCCAAAAGTCTCTTGCGACGTTATGCCTGATGGTTTCAGGTAAGTATTCAGCTTCGGCGTACCGTGGGCTTCACCACTCTGCACGCCCCCGGCCGCGCTGATGAATATTACTAACGATGCAAGCCCCGCCGCAAAACCAGAACCGATATCGCCCGCCGAACTTATTGTCTGCGGCGATGCGGCGCCCGCTTCAGTGAGCGATAATAAAAGACCTCTCGGTTCTCCGGCTGCCATATTATTCAACTGTGAACACAATGAGCCAGCCCGTATTCCCCGCCGCGCTATTAGTAATCTGCACGCACCGTAGTCCCTGATTCTGGCGGAGAAGGATGCCATGCTCATTATTAGGCGGTGCGATTGCTTGCGGTATCAACTCAAGACCGCCCATTGAAGCGAGGATAATCGTCCCGGAATTTGTCTCTTCTGAGTGTATGGTATAATTCCTGAGAATCACGCCTTCAGTCGCCCCGCCCGTCGGCTTAGACCGTGCAGTTATATCAGCATCCAAAGCCGTCTGCGAAAGGTCTGCTAACAATGCAGTCAACGCTGAACCGCCCGTTCCGACCGCAGTGGTTCTGGCTAATTTCCAGGAAAAGGCTACGCCCGTAACCGCCGTAACAATGTCGGGAATTTGGCGGATCGATATCACCCTTACGAGCAACGCCGCATCGGCATTAAATAAATCCCAGTGGATTGTGTTGGCTGAAGCGACATGGACTTGGCTGGGAATGTTATACCAATAAGTATCCCTGGAGCCCAGGATATGCCCAAACTCATCGGCGTTAAGTATAACCTGGCATTCCTTGCCATTGATTAAGTGAGTGGCCACGGTTGCGCCTGAACCCGGAGTGACTAATATGCTGTCATTTGGTAATGCCATATTAGCACCTCTTGTTATAACTTGAAGATTTTATTCGCGCCGTTATCCCACTGAATTTGAATATCGCCGCCATTTGGCGTTATCGGCAAGCCGGTAGCGGTATCAATGCAGGCGATCAAAGGCGACGTGCCGTCAACGCCGGTATCTTTGAAAACCACGATATACTCGAGCGCATTGCCGGCGGGCACAGTTGAAAAGGTTACATCGTTGGCATCGCATACGCCCAATGCCGGATCGACCAATGTCAGTTGCGGCATGTCAGTACGATTTGAACCGCCGCTGTTGCCTTTGCGCGCTCCGGCTGGTACGTCGCCAAAAAATTCGTCGGTATCGATCAGCAAAGTATATAATGCTAAATCCACTAGCATCACCCGGATCGTGTCGCCGCCTGAAGCAAGCCAATTGATATCGCCCCGGGCGAATTTGTTGCGTCCTTTACCGTATAAAGCGTTAGCCATTTCTGATCTCCTTTGTGATTACAAAATGTTAAGATTCGTTTCCAAGATGTCAAGGAATAAAAGCATTTTCATTCGATCACCGGCTCGATACCGCACTGGCAGTTCGGGTGGAACGGGATTCGCGGCACCTGGTCGACGTCATATTCCCGGCCGATGTGCTGGCCGCAGATCGAACACGAAGTCCCCTTGCCGATCACGCGCACCCTTTTCACGCCGGCTTGTTTGTAATAGTTTTTGCTGCCCTCGGTATACATCCCCGCCAGTTCGGTGCGCGCAATCACCCGGGCGCGCTCGTTTACCTTCTCGAACGGGCCTTTGGGCAAGCCTTCGTTGACCAGCCGCTTCGCGATCTCCGGCACGCCTTCGCCCTGGATGATCCCGAGCCGGATCTGCGACTTCACCATTTTGCGCAAGTCTTCGCTCAAGCCCGTGATCTGATCGAAGGTATAATCCTGCAGCACGGCCAGCGCCTGCTTGGGGATCAGCGGGAATTGCCGGTGAATCCCGACTTTCGCCATTGCATCATTCGCGCCCAGGTCGAATACCTTCACCAGCGGCAGGGTCTCCATCATCTTTTCCGCCAGGGGTCGAACCGTCACCAATAATTTCCCCTTCGGGGTCCGCCGGCGCTCGCCGTCGATCAGCCGGTCTACCTCCGCCACCGATCCCCGCATCCATTTCAGTTTCTTCGTTTCGCCTTTGGGCAGCGATGCGATCTTCTCCAGCATGCGTGCCCGTACGTCGTTGAGCACGCGTCTCAGATCGCGGTAGCTTTTCTCGGTCAGGAACTTCAGTTCAGTTTTGGCCATGGCGCGTATTGAATTTCCTTTCCACTGCCCTGCGAAACAAAGGCATTAGGAAATGCGCGGTACGGCGATGCAACGGCAGCCGGTTGTATAATCTCACCAGCAGCTGCACGTCGTCGCTGCGAAAAAATTTCATCCGCTTGCGGCTCACCGCGTCGATCGAATTGATCGGATACAGCAATCCTTTCCTCGCCCATTTGCTGAGCGTGCCTTTGGAAATGCGAAAAATCCGCATCGCCTCATCATAAGTCAGGTATTCTTTAGCCCGCATGCTCATTTCTCCTGTATCCTGGATGTCGCAGTATCCACGCCTTGCAACCAGCCTTTTTATAACCATCGTTATATCCTTTGTCATAATTCCGTGTTTTACATATCGCGATGACGCACATGCCGAATGCAAATGCCAATCCAGCAATTACTATCACCTGACCGATCGGAATCATCTTACTCCTCCTGCCGTCAACCGGCTTAAATTCTTTTTTATGAACAACTTGATCCCCATCGCCCGGATCGCATAAATCAAATCCGCTATCTTCGCCGGATCCGGTTCCGGCAGCTTGTGACCTTTGGAATCCGCGCCGATCGAGACGAAGCTCGGTTTGAGTGTGCCGAGCCAATTGACCAACACCTCCAGATCGAAATCCATGATCGGCTCGATACTGATCATCCGTTCGCGGAAACTGAATGCTTTCATTGCCTCAAATCGCTTGTGGGGTTCGGGCGCTTTCGAGATCTCGGCCGTGCTGCGGTTGGTCTCGATCGTCGTTCCCAATATGAATTTAGCCGGCCAAACACCCATCATTCGGGAAAATTGAAGCGGGTCCTTGGTCTGGAACAGATATAGATTGTCACGCCGCCGGCAGGCGTTGAATACGAATTCCTGCCATTTCGCCGGCACCCATGGTCCGAACATGTCGCACGCGCTGCCCACGAAGATTTTTTGATTTTGACCCAGGAATGTGAACAGCTCTTTTTCCTCAAGCCGGGGCGTGAAATCAAAATCTTTATGCACCTTCAGATAACAATAAATGCATTCGTGCCGGCAGCCTTTGATCGGATTCCACGTATAATCGATAAAGGGATACATATTTCCTTTTGATTTGTTAAGTCCCATGCGCCACCATCCTTCCACTTCTTGCTATTTCACTTTTCAAATACTCGATCAAATTGCTCGCCAGGGTGCGGGTCAGGTCTGCGAGCTGCTTCGCGCCGAACTGCTCCAGGTATTCCTTCAGCCGGCCTTCGGTCCAGCCCGCTTCTTCCATCAGGTATCGAATCTTATCGCACTGCGCCGGCGTGCAGCCCAGGATCATGCCTTCGTCTCTCATCATCCGGTCGATTTTCACGCTGGCGTGATATTTATTTACGACATCGCCTTTCAGCTTGTTTAGGTCATCGATGAACATCCGGGCCTCGTTCCTGGTAAGCTGTGATATGTGCTTCTGGCCGGTCTGGCTCAAACACAGCAGATGCAACAGTTCGCTGTTTAATTGCAGCTCTCTCGCCGTCGCCCAGATTTTTTTCAATTGCGGCCGGCTCAATTTATTGTCCACTATTGTTATCCGTTGTCACTTGCGAAAAGCACTTGCTGGATTTTGCTGGCGGTGCTCCGATCGAAATCCGTGAGCCGGCCTGCGATCTCCCGGATCCGGGACTTCAGCTGACGGCTGTAGCGCTGGATCGCTTTCTCGTCCTGCGGGATGAAGTACCCGTACGGCGCTTCCATGCTCGACGCGATCAGGTTCCCCTGGGCGATCAGATCGCGGACCAACCGCCGCACCATCCGTTCGTTCGTGCCCAGTCGCAGCGCCAATTCCTTCGCCTTGATCGGCTTGCCGGCGATCCGTAAATACTCCAAAACCAGCTTTTCCATCTCCTGGGTACGTAATTGCATCGTCGCCACCATCATTCCTCCTTCTTCTTAATCGCCGCCACCGGAAAGGATCTTCTCGCGCGCCTTGATCTTCCTTCCGACTTCATGCTCGATTGACTTTCGCAGTTCGTCGCGGGTATAGGTATCCAAGCCTATCTGGTTATTCCACAGCATCCGCTTGACGATGTACATGTCCGCTTCCACCAATGAAAATGATTTTATGATGTTGAGCTTTTTTATATCCGTGTCGAACTCCTCAATCATCCGCGCCTTTTCCTTTTCCAGTTCCTGGTTCATTTCGCTGCGGATCTGGTAGCCCCGCACCACGAAATATGCCACGCCTGCGATGTTAAAAAGTATGAGCAGAATTTGTCCGAGCTTTTTCATTTCACCGCTCCCGCTCTTGATGCCACCACGCCTTCCAACGCATCGTTGAGCTTGCTCTCGTTCAGCGTGCCCGGATATTTGCCCGCCAGCATCATCGTCACCGCGCTCCGTGAATAACCCGCCGCATCGGCCAGCTCCCGGTGTGTGATGCCGTACTGATCCATCTGCGTCCTGATATCCTTGGTCCAGATCTCTCTGCACATTACCGCCGTGATCCGCTTCTCGCCCAGGCTCTCGCAGAATTCGGCGAGCGCCGAAATGATCGATGCGATCCGCAGCGGATTGTGCAGCTTGCGGCTGATCGTTTTCGTCGCTTCGGGCTCGATCTTGATGCCCTCCCAGCCCGCCACCCATTCGCAATACTTCTCCGATTCGTCGTTCGTGAATCTGGGCATCTCGATCTTGCGCGTCCTTAAATTTATCTCCGGCACCGTGCGCAGCTTCTCGTACAGCTCCGGCTGCGCCACCAGGACGATCGACAATAATCCCATCCGCCGTGCGAAGCCGAGCTCCAGGATCCTCTTGATCGCCCGCAGGGTGTCTCGTTTCAGAGCATGCGCTTCATCGATCACCAGGCAAATCGGCTTGCCGTCGCCGCTCTTGACGCCCAGCAGCCGGCGCAGCTGCTCGGTACGCGCCTCGATGTACCGGCGCGGCTCTTCGCCGAAATGCCTGATTAAAGACGACATCACCGAACCGATCGGCATCAGTTCCTTCTCCGGCTGCGTCGCCCAGATCACGTCGACGCCGCTCTCCTCGATCGCCGTCATCGCGTTATAAACCGCGACGGTCTTGCCGAGTCCCACTTCGCCGATGACCGCGGTAATCGATCCCGGATGCTGCACCGCCCGCACGCACGCCTGCGCGATCGCCTTGATCGCCTTCGTTTCAAAAACCTTCTCTGGAAAATTCACTCTAAACATCGCCACCTCCTTATTTCGTTTTTTTGATTATGCCATATGGGTAACGAGCGAAAATTCTGATCAAATCCGTTACATCCTTTAATAGCTCGTAATTTCTCATTCTGATTTTCGGTACTTTTATTCCGCAAATCTTCAATGGTTTTTCTATCACGACCAAATCATGCAGTTTTGTCCATGCTTCCCATTCCTCCTGTAATTTTTTAACCACCTTAAATCGATCGCATTCGGGCAATTTGAGATAATTTTCAGGCATGATTGTTTGCTCGATCGCAAACCATTGCACGGCTAAATCCCATATTTGCTCGTCCACCTCAAAGCAGATTTTCTTCATTGCCACCGTCCTTTCTTGTTCCGCTTTTATAAATCTTGGGCTTCATCCATTTCCTCGATTTCGATCAGTTCCCTGATGCGCTCGCAGATCTCGTCGATGATTTCCCCCGGGACCGCGCCATCCGTCTCCGACGCCTGTGATTCAAGGATCTCGCCGATCAGAGTTTGCGTGGACTCCGGCAACTGCCCCAGGGGAATCCCGATCTGTTCGCTTATTCTCATTTTCGCCTCGTTGATGCTGATCTTCTGGTCCGGCGCGTTTTGTCCTTGCCCGGCCAGCGCGTCCCGGCTCGGCGGCACCTCATGCAGTTTCTCCGTGTTCCGGCTGTAATACTGGCCGGGTCCTGCGCCACCGATCTTTTCCTGCTTGATGATTTCCCGCAGCCGCTTTATTTCCTTCTGCCAGGTCGTCAGCTGCGGCTGCTCGAAATCCTGGCCCAGGATGTTTGCCTTCACGCCTTCCTCCAGGGGACCCTTATAACCAACCAGCGGATGATGGATCCAGATTTTCCCGTCCACGTTGATGAACGTATCCACTTCCTCGCCGCACAGATCCGACACGCCCACCCAGTACGCCTTGCCGCCGTGATATATGCAGAGCTCCGGATGCACCTTGCGCTTGTCCTCGTGCGCCGCGGTCAGATTCATAAATATTTCACGCGGCGGACAGCCCCGCAGGTCTTCCGGATGGATCTCCAACCATTTCTCGAACCTCGGTTTGTCGTCGCCCCGGCGTTGCTTGTTATTTTCGTCGATGGAAAGCTCATAAAGCCACCGGTTGAAATCTTCGAGCGAAGGCCAATCCTTCTCGTGCACCCGCGTTTTGATCAGCGCCTCGAGCTTCTGTGTTTCCTGTAAGCTCTTTTCCGCCATGCCCGTAGCGCGCGCGTTGCCCGGCATGTGCAGATGCAGATCGATATCCAGCCGGTCCATCAGGGTCCGGAAATGCCCGGACTTGAACGGCGAGCCCTGGTCTACGTACAGGTTGTACGGCAGCCCGTACATCGGGAAATCCGCCGCCTTCTGCTCGAACGCCCGGTACAGGAAGTCCGTGGCGATCAATGTGTTCTCGCCCAGCGCCTCGTACGCGTGCCAGAACTTACAGCTCGAGTGCATCTCCACGTAAGTGCCCAGGATGACTTTTTGCTTCGGTTCTTTCTTGGAATGAAAGAGATTACGGAAATGCACGCGCAGGTTTTTCAGGTAGAAGCATTGCGCCACCGTGAAATCCGCCTGGCCCCAGGTGTTCGGTCCCGGCGTCGTCAGCCTCACGCACGGCCCCGACATGCGCTGGTGCTTCTCGTCCACGCCCAGCAGCCGCGCGATCTCGTCGATTCGCGCCCGGCTGATCTTGCTCTCGCTGGCGACGAATCCGCGCAGTTTGGCTTCGGCGATCGCCATCGCGGTGGAGATCCGCTGGTGCTTCAAGCCCCGGCTCGCCTGCTTCAGCGCCAGAATCTTGCGCGCGGTCTCGACGTCCGTTTCTTGAATCCGTATTTTCTTTTTTCTGTGTTCGTATTTCTGCACCGCCCGGTACACGCTCGCCTCGCTCATCCCGGATAACTGACTGGCGAACCTGATTAGTGTTTTCCGATCTTTGCTCTTGGGTCTGGATTGAGATATTTCCCGCAGCGCGTCCTGGCTCAGCTTCGGCATAGTATTATTCTTTATTTTTGTCTTTCTCTTTGGCTTTCGCTTCTTTTTCTTGCTTCTTTTGATCGCGCTCGGCTTTCGCCCGTTTGATCATTTCGTCGACGCGTTTTTCCTCTTTCTCCAAGTAGTCCCGTTTCATATTCTCGGTCGCCTTGTCCAGGTGATACTTGAAACTGCCGTCGCGGTATTCCTCATAGTCCTTCGGGTATAACCCTTTTTCCGCCATGATAAATCCGACGTGATCTTCGCATTCGTCCAGGAATCGCCGGATCGTGTCGGTCCATACCCGGAACTCCACCCATTCCTCATGCGAGCGCAGGACGACCTCGGTCAGCTTGTTGAACGTGGCTTTGCTGTCCATGACCGCGTCGACGATGATCGCGCGCGCGATTTCGCCCTCGAGCTGGATGATCTTTTCCACGCCGACCATCTTCTCCAGCTCCGCCGTTTTGAGGATCAGTGCTTTATTCTCCTCGATGATCTCCTGCTTATCTTTGTCCGGTCTTACCGCGCGCTTGAAGGTCTCGATCTGTTTTTCCAGTTTCTCGATCTTGTCCGCCAGTTCCTCTTTTTCGCTGTCGCTCGTTTCCAGCTTTTCCTCGAGCACCCTCACTCGCTTTAATTGATCCCGGTACCGGTCACGGGAAACGTTGGGACGGTCTATATCCGACGGTCCCCGGCCGCCGTCCCGCTTCCGGTCATAGCCGGTCATCTTGACGAGTTCCTTCTTGAAGTCGTCCGGGGGTAACAGCATCAGGTCTTCGACCTGATCCGGGGTCAGTTTGAACTCGGTTTGGTCATTTGGTAGGAGGGCTAAAAGCCGTCCCAGACTGGCTTTGCTCGATTTTTGCACTGAGTGCAAAAAGTGTTTCGGCATTCTGTCAGCTATTGCTAAATAATTATATGCCTGTCTTTGCGCCATACCCCATCTTTGCGTCGTGTAATCCTCAAAATCCTTATAACCAAGGGGCTTCCAGCCTACATCTTCACCCAGGTCTTTCATGCCCTTTAGTCCCATGCTGATATTGAGGATGGATTCGAAATTCTGTTTCGCGCCCAGGGCGATCAGGGCTTCGTTCTCCGCCACCCTCTGCATCACTTCGCTTTTTTCTAATTGCTTACCCATTCATCCTCCTTATATGCATTCGATGAGCCACCAATCGTCTTCCCAATCGAACCAGATATCGTCAAACGAACGTGCCGTATACTTCCTGACTTTCATCTCTACTTCTCCTTCAATTTCGTATAGGGCCCGTTTTCCTTGATCATCAATGCGCCGGCGATCAGGTTCAACAGCTCTTTCGATTTGCCGTCCTGCGCTTTCGTCAGCAGGTTATATTCCTTGGTCAGTTTATAATCAGTCTTTGCTTCCAAAAACTGCTCGAACTTCTCGCCCAGTTTTGCTTTCAATGCCGGCACCCTTTCCGGATTGATCGAAATGTCCCGGTTCCAGGTGACTTCCGCTTCGCAGATAATGCCGTCCAGGCGGATCATCCGCTTGCCTTCCCTGACCGCCACCGCCATGCCGGCCAATTCGCTCTTCAGTTCGTCCAGAGCTTTTTTCAGCGGCTCCATCTTCTTTTGCAGTGCTAATCCCTTTCGAATCAGATTTATCTTGTGGATTTCCTCCAGGGTCAGCACGTATTTCTTGCCGTTCAGCCTAATCTCGCGGGTCTTCATGTTTTTGTTCCTCCTTGGTCCCGTAAAAGGGCGTAGCCGTTTCATCGGGATCCTTTTCCTCGATCACCGCAAACACCAATTCCTTGCGGTATGAGATTTGTTGTATTCGTGAATCCAAGGGCATGAGCCTTACCCAGTCGTCTTCCCAGAGCACCGCTCCGATCGCTTGGTAAACTACATCCTCAAGCGTTCCCGGTGAGCCGTTCTTGATGGTTCTTACCGTTACCTTCATAACCTGACCAGCTGATAGCCGGCAGCAGCTCCTCCTCCGCCGTCGTATTTGCTGGTATAGACAATGGAGCAGATTATCTCGGCTCTCATTCTCATGCCGTAGGTTTGTTCGATTTCGTTGTCCTCGAGCCATTGACATAATTCGGTAACCGCAACGCATTTGCCGTCTTGCATGACTTTTATACGGATCGGCTTGTTGCTTTCACTGTTATTGCGCAGCTCTTCGATGTACTCTCTGTCGGATTCCGTCATTGCATCCTCCTTTACTTATCTCCTAATAATTCCTGCGCATGTTTGATGTCTTTTAGGACGTTATGCATGATTGCCCGGCGCTCGTTGCGCGGGTATCCTGCATTCTGTAGTTTTGTGTTGAGATGCAGCAGCATTTTGCGCAGTTTCTTTAAAAATGATCCGGCTCGCCGTCTCCGCCACCAGCGTAAAATGCTCACACCGCTCGCTTTCCGTAGATGTAAATCACTTCGACGTTCAGGCCTGCCGCCATCTTATTCCCGCACCACATCCGGTATTTCTGGTCCTGGAGCTCGTACACCAGCCAGCCGCCGTAGAAATCCCGGAACGGATAAAACGCCAGGAGCTTGACGCCCTGGTCGCTCTTGAGCCATTCCCGCTGGACCAGCCTTTCGATTTCGAGGATTTGTTTATATTGCGGTCTAACTTGCTTTGTATCGGTTGCTGTTTCCATTCTTACCTCCGAACAAAAATTCAACCGTCTTACCCAACAACTCCGCTGCCCTTTTCCGTATGTGTCTTCCCGGATTCCGGCCCACGATGATATGTGTCAACTGCTGCCGTGAGATTCCGATCAACTGCGCGAACCTGGTTTCCGATCCGTATTTGGTCAGGATCGCGAACTTCAGATTCCAACGCACCTGATCGGGATTTTTGATCCTGCCGCTCATAAGATTATCCCTTGACAGTCCATGATATAACGTTATACTGTAGGCATGGAGGATTTATGACGAAGATTTTTGGATTTTCTCCGGAAGAAACATCTGCTGTTTTAAAAGGGAAAGAAGCCAACGGTTCAATACAGGTGGGTGATCGTCTCAAATTCTTTGAGGATTGGTTGACTAACCTTGAGCGACGGATGCGCGTAATTGAGCGTAATTTGAAAATCACGTATCCCACCGAAGAACCTAAATAACCAGCTTCTTTATGTTTGATCGAACCCATAGAGTAGTCTTCAATCGCACGATGCCTTTCCGATCGGAATTCAGCAATGCCTTCAGCTCGTCAATGTTGAATTCTATGGCGTCGAGCATGACTTTATTTTTCAAGGGCTTCGCTGCTTTGTCTGCCGGTTTGATTTTGTCTTTTGCCACCATCTTATTCTCCTTTCCCGCCTTTTGCGGGTATTGTTTCAAAAAAAATAGAAGCGCCAAACCCCTCTTTACCCTTAAAAGTCTCGGTTTTTCGCGCTTCTATGGGTCTCTGGTATTCAAACATATAAGATTATACTCTAAATTTAGAGTTTGTCAAGGGGTAAGATAACAATTTAGAGTGAACTATGGGAATTGGTGAAAGGATCAAGAAAATAAGAATTTCTAAAAATCTTTCCCAACATGAGTTTGGTATACGGGTTGGATTGTCTTCTGGTGCAATAAGTGATATTGAAAAAGGCATCCGTGGGCAAAAAAAAGGAATTGGCCATGAGGCATTAGTAAAAATTTCGAAAGTATTTAATATAGATCCTACATGGCTTCTAACCGGCGAAGGCAAACATAAAGACCTGCCGGTGATTGCAGCTGATTCCAAAGCAGAATACGGAGCGGAAATCAAGTACCCAGCCATGCCCATTATCAACGACGTCCCGGCTGGCTATCCGGAGATGCCCCTGGACGATGAGATCCGGGCCTACTTTTACATCCCCGGCGTACCTAAAAATGCCTTCGGCTTGAAGGTTACGGGTAGAAGCATGGAACCCGATCTATTCGAAGGTGATATTGTAGTGGTCAACCCCAATGATCTTGAAATAAGGAAGGGCGAAGTTGGCATCTTCCGACACCAGGGCGGCACCACTATCAAGATTTGCATCCCCCTGCCTGACGACAAAGGCTTCATCCTCCAGCCCCGCAATTCCCGTTACGAACCCATCCTCGTCACCGGCGACGCCGACTGCACCCTCATCGGCAAAGTTATTTTTAAGATTGTAAAATATAAATAATTAGGAGGTTTATATGGACCAAATAAATCAAGAACAAAAAAAATCTATGGCAATACCGCCTTGGGTCTTGGTTGTGATCGGCATAATTGGTGTATTATTACTCATCGCTTTTCTATCTAACCCTGAAGGTTTCATGAAACAGATTAAAAACGAATCTCAATTCACCATAAAATTAACTGGTACGCCTGGTCTTAAATTCAACGGTGTTTATGCGGCGACTCTCGATAATGGTTCGACTACAACCCAAAGTGTTGAAGGCGTTCTCCCTACTCAATATTCAGTTATTGCCAAAGTTGTTAGCGTATCTTTTCAAAAAGAAACAACCAAAGGGACCCTTCGTGTGGACATTCTAAAAGAAAATACAATAATCAAATCGTCTGAAACTTCTGCCACATATGGCAATGTAATGATCGTGACCGAATGAATAATTACATCCAAAACAAACTCATCTGCGGCGACAACCTTGAGGAGCTTGCCAAACTCCCAAAGGGAAGCGTCGATCTGATCTACATCGATCCTCCTTTTTTCACACACAAACAATATGAAGTTATATGGGGCGATGAAGCTGAAACTCGCAGTTTTGAAGATCGATGGGAAGGTGGAATAGAACATTATATTGGCTGGTTGAAACCAAGAGCTCAATTAATGTGGGAGGTCTTGAAATCGACCGGTTCATTCTATTTACATTGCGATTGGCATGCTAATGCTCATTTACGCATTATGATGGATGATATTTTTGGGGAGAAAAATTTTAGAAATGAAATCATTTGGTGGTATTCTTGGGGTGGAAGAAGTAAATTTCAATGGAGCCATAAACATGATACTGTTTTGTTTTACACAAAATCCGATATTTGGACGTTTAACTATTTAGATGTTCTTGATGATCATACATTAGCAGCTGAAAGCGCAAAAACCCGCGTTAAATACAAGGGTGCATTAGTACATCACAGAGAAGGAACACAATCTGAGATCCCTAAAGATAAAGTATTACCTTCCGATACATGGTATATAGCCACAATAAATGCAATGTCCAAGGAACGGGTTGGCTATCCCACCCAAAAACCAGAAGCACTTTTAGAAAAAATAGTAAAAGCGTCTTCTAATAAGGATGATGTTGTAGCTGATTTTTTCTGTGGATGTGGTACAGCCATTGCTGTAGCCCAAAGATTGGGCCGAAAATGGATAGGCATAGATATCTCACCTACTTCAATTAAGGTAATAAAAGAACGATTTGAAATCGGAATGAGAGCAACTGGTTTTCAGGTTGCTCCGATAATAGAAGGAAAAGATTATATTATTATTGGTGCGCCTAAAACTATTAATCAACTAAAAAAATTAAAACCTTTTGAATTCCAAAACTGGGTCATTAATGAAATGGGGGCTCGGCACAGTCATAAGAAAGTGGGCGATATGGGTTTGGATGGATATTTACAGCCAAATCTTTATCATGGAGAGGCAGGCATCCAAGTCAAACAATCTGACGACATTGGACGAAATGTTATTGATAATTTTGTATCTGCCCTTCAGAGAGCAAAATATAAAAAAGGATATGTAATAGCTTTCAGTTTTGGCAAGGGCGCCCGTGAAGAAGTCGCTCGTTTAAAAAATGAAGGGAAGATAGATATCAAATTAGTAAAAGTCGAAGATCTTCTATATAAGAAAAAACCTATTGACTAAACGAGGGAATAGTTCCCTCAAAAGGAGGTCATTATGACGCAACGATGGATCATTTTGAAAACACCGGATGGGGATATCAGAATCAATACAGATAGAGTTGAAAGACTAATCGTAAACAATAAAGACCAGATTGTGGAATTCTACTTCAGCCCTGATAATAAATTGAAAATAGCTGCCGAAGGTGCAGATGCTGATTTTTGTATTACCGCTAAAGAATTCAAAGACCTAATAATCGCATTGTCTAATATCTAAAATTCAAATTCAACTCAAAGGAATAATATCCCTTGAATATTTATGGATAGAGGGTGGACTACTGCTGACCGCAGATTTTTTATACACGATATTGTCACTTAGTCAAATCTAAGGATAGAACCATGATATTAGCAGCCTCTCATCCTTCTAAAAAATATGACCGCTTATGAAATATTGATATCACTTACAACTAGTTTTAATATTTGTTGTGTTTGGTTTTTATCGCGTAGTTTTGCAACAACCGGATTCCCAATATTACGTACGCTGGGTTGTGGTGCGCTATGGGAACGCATGGGAACTTTCTTTGGCGTTCGCTGGAAACTTGTTGAATCAGCATTGCAACAAAAAGCTGAGGTTATCTTTGGCTTAATATTATTAGGACTATCTTCAATGGGTAATTTTACTTTGATGTTTATGAATAAAACATCATCTAATAATTGGATTCTATATCTTATTATTTCTTGCATTATAGTGCCAATTATTTGTGCTATCGGTAACTTCATAGTGGTTGCATATTTATATTATTATTTTTTCTTAAAAGCTGCGAAGGATTCCCTGTATTGGCAAATAGCTAGATCAAAAAATATTACTGAAGATCAGAAGATATGGTTAGGGCCTAATGGAATGGAAAATTTGAAGAAAGAAATAAAAAACTATCATCTTGATCTTTTTGAAAATCGAGCTATTCATAAATTAAAAAACTATGTTATAGTAATCAGTCAAAATAAATGAGCCGGCTTTGAAATATAAAATTATCTTCTGCGACATAATGCCGCGATACCAACAAATAATAATATAGCAAATGCACCTACAACAAGAATTCCTGTAATAGAAGGTGGTTTTGAATATGATTTTTGAGAAATCTTTGGCGTTGGCAATAAGGGTAATGGTCCGCTATTTAAAAGTGCCATAGAATATTGTTGAACCGTATCAGCATCTGGCCTTAACTCTCTATTACCGGATATCATTGCCTTAATGAGTCTGAAAAAGGCTTTTTTATGTTCCTTATTATCTATTGGTAAATCTGAAATATTAAGAATAATGCCATCTTTACATTTCCGCAATATGGGATTTTCCCCCGTCAGTAATTCAATTATTGTAATACCTAAAGAAAAAATATCCGCCTTAGAATCGAAGGATTGATTATCTAACCACGGATCAATATAGCCATCTGTACCTCCAATTGAACGTGTCAATTTTGATGTATTTGAAGGAACGTTTGCAATATTCACATCAGCCAAGATAACATCGCCGGTATTGTTAACGAGAATATTTTCTGGTTTGACATCTCTATGAAATCCTCCTGCCTGATGAAATGCACCAAGAGCACTACTTATTCTACATAATACAAAAACTGTCTCCTCATAGCTTAATTTACCAACCCTCGATCTCAAATTACCACCTGATAGATATTCCAAAACAATAAATGGTGGTTTATGATTCAAATTAGATGATATTAATTTAATGATATTGGGATGTTTAATTCTCAATAAAACCTTAAGCTCTCGCTCTAAGGCCTTTATATGTTCCGGATTATTTTCGTCCTTGGGCATTTTGATCGCAAAAAATTTTCCTGGTTTATCATTCCGACTTGCTTTAAATACTCTACAAAATCCCCCTTCAAAAGGGGGATAATATAACTGATATGTTTCTATTGCCATGCTTTTCCTCCTTAACTTATTATCATTCTACTTTCTATCTCCAAATTCATCTCACCGCCTCATGCGATCTTTTAAACAACTTCGCAATTCCCCTCAACGACATCCCTTGACCTTTCCAATATTTCACCCGTTCCTCCGAATACCGCCTTCGTTCTTCCTTTATAATCTGGCAGATTCGCATTTTCGATAATCCATACTCCTCGCCGATATCCTCATAAGATCGATTGGGATTGGCATATTTGATACAAATTTGATCATGATCCAGGGGCATCTTATCCTGATTCTTTGGAAAATAGACCACCTTGCCCGCAGCTAATTTAAATATCATGTCTTTTGTACTGTCTGACAAATCCTTAAAAACTTCTTCTGCTTTAATAAACTTACTCATGATGACAGTATAGACATAAATCATAAAAAGTCAAGGGGTAAAGTAAAATTTTTAACCAAATTTTACTTTGGCGAAATAGGGGTATAAAAGTAAAGTATGTTACCTCGCTTTACTTTTAATTGCCAAACTGGTGTACTTTTAGACCCCTTTCAGTCCACTTCCTACCAAATGACACGATCATACTCCCCACCCTCTCGCAATCCTCAACACTGGGATTGACTTTATAGCTATTTTATGTATAATATTGGTCATGGAATGCAATTCCAAGCATAATTTAAAGAACTGCACCTGCACCTACGATCCTTGCTCGCGCAAAGGACGCTGCTGCGATTGCTTGAGATATCATCTGAATATGAATGAACTCCCCGCGTGTTGTTTCCCGACCGAGGTGGAACTGACCTATGACCGGTCCTTTGACCGGTTCATAAAAACGCAGGGGCGGTAACGCCCGTAACCATATCCCCGGAAATGGAATTGATATTCGAAATGTCCCAGGATGGCCGGCGCGGAGCGAGTTTCCCGCGCAACGATGTGCCGGATAAGGTCATTCCTGATGAATTCCGTCGGCGGCGGCCGGCGGAGCTGCCACAGGTCAGCGAACCTCAGATCATGCGGCATTTTGTCAACCTGTCGAGTTTAAACCATCATGTCGACCGGGACCTGTACCCATTGGGTTCGTGTACGATGAAATACAATCCCAAGATCAACGAAGAAGCGGCCGCAATGCCCGGGTTTACGGCACTTCATCCGTTCCAGCCGGCGTCGACGATCCAGGGCGCTTTGCGGCTGATGCATGAACTGGGTGATAGTCTTAAGGCGATCGTCAATCTTGATGCCGTGACCTTGCAGCCGGCGGCCGGCGCTCATGGTGAATTCACCGCGATCAGTATGTTCAAGGCCTATTTCAATAAAAAGAGAGAAGCGCGGAAATTCATCCTGGTCCCTGATTCGGCTCACGGGACAAACCCCGCAAGCGTCAATTTCAGCGGATTCAAGCCGGTCACCCTGCCGTCTGACGGGCGTGGTCTGGTCGATATGGCCAAGTTCAACGAGCTGATGACCGCCGAAACCGCGGGTTTGATGCTCACCAATCCCAACACACTTGGTTTGTTCGAGAAAAATATCCTGCCAATAACCAAGCTTGTCCACGAGCGGGGCGGTCTTGTGTATCTGGATGGCGCGAACCTCAACGCGCTCCTCGGGATCGTCCGTCCCGGCGATGTCGGTTTTGATGCCGTGCATTTCAATCTCCATAAGACCTTTTCCACTCCCCATGGCGGCGGCGGCCCCGGGTCCGGACCGGTGGCGGTCACCAAAATCCTGGAACCGTTCCTGCCAGTCCCATTGATCAGGGAACAGAAAGGCATCTTTGGATTCGATTACGACCGTCCGGATTCGATCGGCAAGATCCACTCATTCTACGGAAATTTCCTGGTCATGGTAAAGGCTTATGTCTTCCTGAGAATGATCGGCGAGGAGGACCTGCGGAATATATCCAAAGCCGCCATTTTGAACGCGAACTATATTATCCAGTCGTTAAAAGAAGATTATCAACTGCCTTATGAGGGATATTGCATGCATGAAGGGGTTCTGTCCGGCCGCGCTTTTAAGGACCTGGGCGTTAAAACACTGGATATCGCCAAACGTCTTCTTGACTTCGGGTTCCATGCACCGACGGTCTATTTTCCGCTGATCGTCAGCGAGGCACTGATGATAGAGCCGACCGAAAGCGAGTCAAGGGAAACCATGGACCGCTTCATCGCGGCGATGATACAGATCGCCCGCGAAGCCAAGCAGGATCCTGCTGCCCTTAAATCCGCCCCTCGTATGACACCGGTGCGCAGGCTGGACGAGGTCAAGGCGGTGAAGGAGCTCACTATCCGATGGAAGAAATAAAATTCGAAGTAACCGAGGAACGCAAGAAATTTCTGATGAACAAGATCGCCCGGAAGATCATTGATTACCGGCTGGCGCCCGTGGCCATCGTTATGCTCGAATCCTCAAAGCCGCTTTCCTTCCTGGCCAATCAATTCATGATCTTTATGCAGCCTTTTTACCGCGCCTTTTTTTCTTTCCGTGAATACGAGGAGATCACGGTCATGCTGGAAGACCGGAAGAACATTGAAGCATTGATATGCGAGATCGAACGTCTCGAGGAGGAAACGAATGATCAAAAAAGAGCCGACAAGAATTCTCGCCACTGATTGCGGAAGCACGACCACGAAAGCGATCCTGATCGAAAAAAGAGGCGAGGAATACCGTCTTATCGTGCGCGGCGAGGCGCCGACGACCGTGGAGTCTCCGTTCGAGGATGTGACCAAGGGTGTTCTCAATGCGGTCCGGGAAGTCGAAGAACTGGGAAATGTCAAGATCCTCGATGGCGAAAAAGTGATAAAAGAAGTTAAAGGCAATGAAGGCGTTGATTTTTACGTGTCAACGTCATCTGCCGGCGGTGGCCTGCAGATGATGGTTGCCGGGGTGGTACTCACAATGACCGCTGAAAGCGCGGCGCGGGCTGCGCTGGGCGCGGGTGCGATCGTCATGGATGTCATCGCGTCCAATGACGGCCGGCTGCCGCATGAAAAGATCGAACGGATCAGGAATCTACGTCCCGATATGATCCTGCTCTCCGGCGGTATTGATGGCGGGACCATTTCGCATGTCGTTGAGCTTGCCGAACTGATAAAAGCCGCTGATCCCAGACCGCGCTTTGGCGCGGGATACCAGTTGCCCGTGATCTACGCGGGGAACAAGGATGCACGCGACATCATTATAAAGACATTACAGGAAAACACGGCTCTCGTGATCGTGGAAAACTTGAGACCGGTGCTGGAAAGGGAGAATTTGAACCCTGCCCGCCACAAGATCCATGACCAGTTCATGGAGCACGTCATGGCGCACGCGCCGGGGTACAAAAATCTAATGGAAATGACCGATACTCCGATCATGCCGACCCCTGGCGCCGTAGGTCTGATGGTGGAAACGGTCGCCAGGAAACAGCATATCACCGCCATCGGTGTGGATATCGGCGGCGCCACAACCGACGTTTTTTCAGTGTTCCAGAACATTTTCAACCGGACCGTCAGCGCCAACCTGGGGATGTCGTATTCTATCAGCAATGTCCTCGCCGAGACAGGCATTGAGAATATAATCCGCTGGCTGCCTTTTGAACTTGATGAACGCGACCTGCGAAACCGGATCAGGAATAAAATGATTAGACCAACGACCATACCCCATACGCAGGAAGATCTGAAGATCGAACAGGCGATCGCCCGGGAAGCTCTAAGGCTCGCTTTTGAACAGCACAAGTCAATGGCGGTTGGACTGAAGGGCGTCCAGCAGGAACGGACGATCTCTGATACGTTTGTCCAGTCCATGACCGGCGAGACATTGATCGACCTCATGGCATTGAACATCCTGATCGGCTCCGGCGGCATATTATCTCACGCGCCGCGCCGGAATCAGGCCGCGCTGATGATGATCGATGCATTTCTGCCGCAGGGTTTAACGCGGCTCGCGGTCGATTCGATATTCATGATGCCCCACCTGGGTGTGTTGTCAACCGTTCATGAGCAGTCGGCGACCGATGTGTTCGACAAGGATTGTCTGATACCGCTTGGATACTGCATCGCTCCCGTGGGTGAGGGAAAAGAAAACGCGCCCGTGGTTAAAACGCGGATCGAGATCGAGAACGGAGAAGTGATCGAGAAGAACATGAAATTTGGCGAAATATCACTGGTGCCGCTGGCGCTTGAACAGAAAGCAAAAGTCATTATGCATCCGGAAAAAGGCTTTGACGTCGGAAGCGGAAAAGGCAAGGTCGTTGATTCAACGCTGACCGGCGGAATAGTCGGGCTGATCATTGATTGCCGGGGACGACCGTTCGCGCTGCCCGACGAGAAGAAGAAAAGGATAGAATCGCTCAACCGTTGGTTTGCCGCTTTGAACATGTACCCGAACGGAAGCAAATGAAAATATATTGAGGAGGAATCATGCCCCTACCAAAAAGAAGGCATTCACACGCGCGCAAGAACAAAAGGCGTTCCCAGTTCAAGCTGTCAGCGGTGAATTATATCGAATGTCCGAAGTGCCACAGTCCTAAACTGCCGCATCGCGTATGTCCGAATTGCGGATATTACAAGGACAAGATAATCGTGGCTCCGGAAGAAAAGGAAGCAACTTGAAAATCGGTTTTGATCTGATGGGAACTGACGTGGGACCGAAAAATGAACTCGAGGCGCTTACCCTGTTGAAAGAAGAAGGTTCTTACGAGCTTGTTGTCGTTGGCAAAGGCGATTGTGAGAGTGAAGTGAAGCGCCTGGGATATGAATTCCGTCTCGCGGACGAGGTCGTCGGTATGCACGAGATCCCAACGGTAGCCGTCCGGCAGAAGCAAAATTCTTCACTGGGAATATTATTCAAGTTACTGAAACAAAAAGAGATCAACGCCCTGGTCAGCGCCGGAAATACCGGGGCCATAATGGGCTTCAGTATGCTCTCGCTGGGGACCGTTGAGACGATTTCGCGGCCCGGCCTGGCGATCACCTTTCCCACCGAATCCGGTTATTCGGCGTTGATCGACGTGGGTGCCAATATCAAACCCAAGCCCGAGGATTACCTGAATTACGGTATTATGGGTTCGATCTTCGCGTCGATCGTTTTCAATCGGGAAAACCCGAAGATCGCCATCTTGAACATCGGTACGGAGAGCGTAAAGGGCGACGAGGTGCGGCAGAGAGCATACCAGATCCTTAAAGACAGCCGCGTTAATTTCATCGGGAACATCGAAGGCAATGATATCATGAAGGGTTTTGCTGACGTTATCGTGACCGATGGTTTTACGGGAAATGTCGTGCTCAAACTGACCGAAGGCATTGTCGGCACGATCTGGAGCATGCTCAAAGAAACGGTTGATGGCGCGAGACGCGGCCGGTTCGGGCAGTTCCTGGTTAGACCCGCAGTGGAAGACCTGAAAGCCAAGTTCAGTTATGAAGAATACGGGGGCGGCATCCTTCTGGGCGTAGATGGAGTAGTGATCGTATGCCATGGCCGCTCTTCACCGATGGCGCTGAAAAATGCCATTAAGATGGCAAAGGCGTGCGGTGATTCCAATATCATCGAGGAAATAAAAAAGAGAACCATAAAATGAGACCATATCTTGCCAGTATCGGGGCGTATGTTCCGGAAAAAATATTGACCAATGCTGATTTTGAAAAGATCATCGATACGACCGACGAGTGGATCAGAACACGATCGGGTATTGTCGAGCGGCACGTCACCGACGAGAAGACAACGACCAGCGATCTAGCGGTTATCGCGGTTAAACGTGCGCTGGAGGGTGCAAAAATAACAGCGGTGGACGTGGGGGCGATCGTTGTCGGCACGGCGACACCCGATATGCCATTTCCGTCAACCGCTTGTCTTATACAGTCACGGATCGGCGCCAGGAAGATCATGTCATTTGACGTGACTGCCGGCTGCAGCGGTTTTTTGTACGCGCTGGGTGTTGGTGAGTCGCTGGTTAAAAGCGGTATTGATAATGTCCTGGTCGTCGGCGCGGAAACATTGACAAAAATAACTGATTATACCGACCGCACGTCGTGTTTTCTTTTTGGTGACGGTGCGGGCGCAGTCGTGCTCAAAAAAGGGAATGAAGAAAACCGCGGCATACTGGCTTCATATTTCGCGGCTGACGGAGCTGACTGGAGACTATTGTATCAGCCTGCGGGCGGTTCCCGGATGCCTGCTTCGCATAAAACCGTTGATGAGAAGCTCCATGTTATAAAAATGGCAGGCAATGAAGTGTTTAAATTCGCGACCAGAGCCCTGATCGACGCTTCATTGCAGACATTGAAGCTAGCCAATATCCCGCCCGAAAAAATTGATCTGCTGATTCCTCACCAGGCGAACATCAGGATCATCGAAGCAACCGCGAAGCGCCTGCAACTGGGGATGGACAAGGTTTTTATTAACATTGATAAATACGGAAACACTTCATCCGCCTCGATACCACTCGCCCTGGATGAGGCTGTAAAGAGCGGAAGAGTAAAAAGCGGGAGCCTTGTTCTGATGGTTGCATTCGGCGCCGGATTCACCTGGGCCGGCGTGCTGGTGCGCTGGTAAAGCGGGATAGAATCGCAAATACTAAATACTAAATACTAATATCTAAATCCTAAACAATATCCAAATACAAAATTCAAAATATCAAGCACCAACACATTTAATATATTATTTCCCTGATAAGACGTTTATGTTTGCAGGGTTTTTCTTTTATGGTGTAGGTATTTTTCAGCAATTCCTTTACTGCAGCAGCTTTTCCCCTGTTGTTTGAATAAATATCGATCAAAATATCAGCTTTTTTTACGCGATCACCGATCTTTTTATTGATCTTAAACCCGCAGGCCGGGTCGATTTTATCCTCTTTTTTTGATCTGCCGCCGCCCAACCTTACTAATGCAGTGCCAATGCGATGATTATCGATGGCATGCACGTAGCCATTACTCCTTGCTCTGATCATGGCGGCTTTCCGCGCCATGGGCAAGCGGGAATGATCAGCAATGACCTTCGTATCGCCACCCTGACAGCGGATAACATCCCGGAATTTATCCAGGGCGTCGCCGGATGCGATCTTGTCGAGCAACAGCCTTCTGCCGCCTTTTATCTTTGCCATCTTTAGCATTTCCTCACCCAGCACAAGGGTAAGTTCCATGAGATCGGCAGGTCCATTGCTCTTGAGTGCTTCGATAGTTTCCATGACCTCCAGGGAATTGCCTACGTATTCGCCCAGCGGATTGTTCATGTCGGTCAGGACCGCGGTCACTTTAATTCCGGCCGCTTTGCCGGTCCTGACCAAAGTCCGGGCAAGGATTTTTGCTGAACCGTACTCTTTCATGAACGCGCCCGAGCCGAATTTCACGTCCAGGACCAAGCCGTCAAGCCCCTCTGCCAGCTTCTTGGACATGATGCTCGCGCAGATGAGTGGGATCGAATCGACGGTCGCCGTGACATCCCTTAAAGCATAGATCTTTCTGTCGGCTGGAGCGATCTTTTCAGTCTGGCCGATCATGGCGACGCTTATTTTTTTCAACTGGCTGATGAATTCTCTGGCCGTCAGATCAGTGCGGAACCCGGGGATCGATCCAAGTTTGTCAAGCGTGCCGCCGGTATGCCCGAGTCCCCGGCCTGAGATCATGGGCACGCAGATGCCGCAGCAGGCAATAAGGGGCGCCAGGACGAGCGAAACCTTATCACCGACGCCGCCCGTTGAATGCTTGTCGAGTTTGGGTTTTCTAATATCCGAAAGATCAAACGTTTCACCGGACCTTATCATCGCCCGGGTCAGGCTGGCGGTCTCTCTGGGATCCAGCCCCCTGAAATATACCGCCATAAGCAGCGATGAAACCTGGTAATCCGGGATATCGCCCCGCGTGTAGCCGGCAACAAAGAATTCCATTTCCGCGTCTGTAAGCCGGCCGCCGTTCCGTTTTTTCCTGATCAGTTCGACCGGGTTAATATATATCATTGTCTTTTTTCGCCTTTAACAGTTTTCGGCATGAAGCGCATTTCCCGCACATCTTTTTACCGCCCAGGTAGCAGGAATAAACATGCGCAAGCGGCGCTTGATTCCACAAACCCAGGCGGTAGATCTCTTTTTTGGCAAGATCCGCGACATAGCTGACCACCTTGACTTTTTTCAGCGTGCTGTATGCCAGGGTCTGGTTCATTGACCGGATAAACTGGCGTGAATTATCCGGGAACTGCCGCGCTTCCTCGGCATTGAAGCCCGTGGCGATTACGTCAGCGCCGTAATAATCGGCATAACACGCAGCAATGTTGATGAACAGGCCATTGCGGTTGGGCAGCCACAAACCGGATAGATGATTGGTGATTGGTGAATGGTTAAATTTTAACAAACGGCATTTCTTGAATTCCTGAAAGAACGGGAGCTTGACGACCTTGAGTTTTATCTTCAACGCTTGGCAGATCTTTCTTGACGCCTGGATCTCCATGCGGGCCGCCCGCTGGCCATAATCAAAAGTCAGGGCAAAAAGCACTTTGGTCTTTTTTACCGCGGCCGCGGCTGAGACCGTCGAATCCAGCCCGCCGGAAAGCAGGACAATGCTTGGGGTCAAATCTTTACATTTTACATTCTTGACAGTAGTCCGCGCCGTTTTCATATTTATATCTTTGTTATCGGTTTAATTTATTGTCTCTTTTTCGCATCTATGTAAAATGTTAAGATTTGACCCCATATTCGCTATTCAAAATAAGTGACCGAATTGGCCAGTCCTTCCCAAACGGTTATGGAGTGGACAGCCTTGGTTTTCTTCTTGATATCCCGAAAAATATAAACCGCGATCCACTCGGCCGTGGCGTTGTGTTTCTTGAAAAAGGTCAGATCATTGAGGGACTTATGGTCTAACCTTTTCAGGATCGAGTCAAGCTGCGCTTTGATCTTATGGAAATCAAGAGCCATGCCAATCTTGTCCAGTTTCCCAACCCTAATCCGGGCTTCTATCCGGTAAGTGTGCCCGTGGATCCCGGCGCAGTCGCCATGATAGCCCCTAACCCTGTGCGCCGCGGAAAAAGAACCCTGAACCGACAGCTCAAACATGCTTCCTCCTAAAATCCTCCGATGTCCCCCTTTGGTAAAAGGGGGACACCGGAGGATTTGTTTCTATTAATTGTCATGAATTTCCTTAAGACTATTCTTTAGCAGTTCCCGTACGTCGCTGAAAAATAAAAGCGTTGCTTCCTCGCGGTAATCCGGGTAGGTCCATTCCAGATAATTAAAATGGGTGTCTTTATAAATAAGCGTCACTTCAGCGTAGATACCGCCCGATAGATAAATGCGGTGGGAATAGTTTTTCGTGGAAGCCAGGATAAGGCTGCTTAAGGTGATAATACCCGGGTCGATATTGACCATGCGGCCTTCGCGGTCATTGAGGGTTTTTTCCTCCAGTTCATTGGTCCATAATTTTAGCGCGGCAAGTTCATCGGGTTTTATGAGCGCGTCAAACGCCAGCCATTGCCGCGTCAGGACAGGACCCATTTCATTATTATAGTATCTTGTATGGGTGAAGGGCAGTGGCTCGCTTTTTAAACTGACCGCGCCGATATGTCCGGCGAGGTGCTCATGCAGTTCTTCGATATTGAAATCCTTAGTGTAGATAAGACCAACGACGGGGACCACGGACTGCGGCTCTTTAATCACTCCCATCGCAAACCCTGACGCAGATGCCGCAGATATGCTGGCTTATTCCCCTGATCTTGACGAATTCATCAAGCTTGTTGTAGCATTTAGTCATGTCTATGCCCTTTTCGTCTATTGCCTGAGCCGGGCACGCGGCGATGCATTTCATGCAGGAACCGCAGGAAGAATTTGCTTTTGGGTCAGCGTCAAAAGGGAGGTCGGTCAGGACCGAGGTATACCTGACTTGCGCTCCGTACTTCGGACTGATCACGAGACCGCTCCGCCCCATGTGTCCCAGCCCAGCTTCCACGGCCAGATGGCGGTGAGAGATATGCCCTTTGTGATGGATCCAGTCAACAACCTGTGACGCCGGTATGGCCAGCGCCCGGTAACCGCGGTTTTCAATGAGATTGGCGAGATGGTATGACGTCTGATCAAGCAGCCAGTTAACGGTTTTGTAGTGATGTTTGTAAATGAGGGTCGGTCTATCAGCTATGGTCTCAAGGACCGTTTTGGAAAGACGAAACCCGAAAACGACGGCGCGCGGGAGGTCTTCTTTGATCTCAAGGACCTCAAGCTTGCCGGACGGGACTGTACCGAAGCCGACCAGGCTTACGCCGCTGCGGTCCAGATATTCGCGGATTATTGCTTTGATATTCTGGATGTTACCCATGGCTCAAAGCGTTTCACCAAGGTCTTTGTCTTCATCGTCGGCCTCAGGAGCGGTCTTCTGGTCGGGCGCGGTTTGTTGTGTGTCTTCGGGTGTTTCTCCATCATCGACCGTCAGGTCGGTGTGGATGACGGGTCCGGTCTTTTCGGCGTTAATATAAGGACCGGCTTCAGGCGAGGCCGGTCCGATGTTTTCTCCGAATTCTTCTTCCTTAGGCAGGTCTGCGATGCTGTTTATGCCGAAGTATCTCAGGAATTCGTTGGTTGTGGCGTACTTGATCGGCCGGCCCGGCGCTTGCACCCGTCCGCTGGTCTTGATCAAGCCTTTCTGGAGCAGGCTTTCCAGGATCCAGCTGGAGTCAACACCGCGGGTTTTCTCGACTTCAGCGCGGGTAATGGGCTGGTGATAGGCCACGATCGCCAGTGTTTCCAATGCCGCCCTGGATAATTTTTCCTTTCGTTTGTGCAGCTCAGCCACCCACTGAGCGTATTGCGGGAGCGTGTAGATCTGGTAGCCGCCGGCGACTTCCTTGATCTCGAAGGCACGGTCCGACGCCTGGTATTCCCTGTTCAATTCATCGATGTATTTCTGGATGTCTTCCTTGGAAATATTGAGGATCTCGATGATCCGGTCAATGCCTAAAGGCGTATCCGTGGAGATCAATAATGCTTCAATTATATTCTTCATAGAGCGATTTCATCCTTCCCGTAATTCTATCCCAATTAAACTTGTCGTCAATGATCTTTTTTGCGGCCCGGCCCATCTGCTGGCAAAGCGACGGGTTAAGCGCGAGTTTTTTGATCGCCTGTGCCAGCGCCGTGACCTCCGCAGGCGGGACCAGGAATCCGTTGACGCCGTCTTCGACCACGTCCGTAATACCGCCGACATTTGAGGCAATGACAGGTTTGGCATAGGACATCGCCTCGATCATGACGACACCCAGCCCCTCGGTATCGCCGTGCTTATCATAAACCGCCGGGAGAACAAAAAAACTGCAGGTGCGATAGCAGTCGCCGATCTCTCTGTCCGAGATCCAGCCGGTGAACTGGATGCGGTGTGACGGGTCAAGACCGCGCGCAAGCTTTTCCCAGGAGCTACGTTCCGGGCCGTCGCCGACAATGAGCAGCTTATGGGGGATCTCGTTTTTTATCGACGCGAACGCTTTGATCAGGTAGTCCGCTCCCTTGCGCTCTACCGACCGGCCCGCGAACATAATGGCCTTGTCGTCAGTGATCGCCCCGGTTTTTGAGCGCGTGGAAACGCTGAAGGGAATGACCGGGATATTATAACGGACAATATTCTTAAGCTCGGCTGCGGTATGATTGGAGATCGCCGTTACCACATGGCAGCGGTTTATGAGCGCTGAAAAAAAGGGAACAAGCGGTGCGAATTTCTTTTTAAGCCAGCGGATCTCAAGACCGTAGAACGTCGCGAAAAGCTTGACGCGTCCGAAATATCTGGCGATCAGGCCGAATAAAATATGGGGGAAAGGCCAGTGGACGTGCGCGATGTCGAACCGGCGCGCCCGGGTCAGCTTGAGGATGGCGAGCGACCCGAAGATAATATAAAAAAAGCTGAGCACGAGGTTCAACGGTCCCCGGCCGAGCCGGTCGACCGCGTTCTCCTCGTGAGTCAGGCGTTCATATTTTTTAAAAAAATACCGGAAGCGGTAAACCGGCACTCCATCGATGACCTGATCTTTCAGTCCCTTGTAAGAAGATGTGAAGACGCTGACATTGACGTCCTGGGATCGCAGGCGCTGGATAAATTCGACCATCCAGGGCGTTATGACATCATCCGGATACCTTTTGTACGCAGTCGTGACAAAAAGTACCCTCATGTGATTACGAATGAAACGAATGATAACAAATGATACGAATGGCTATATTCGGGCAATTCGCCATCATTCGTCATATTCCTAAATTCTGTTATTTGTGCATCTTCCATTTGATTATATTCCATATCGCCTGAAGGCCGTCCTTGGGTCCGATCTTTTTTCCCTTTCTACGGCCCTGGTATGATATCGGCAGTTCTGTGATCCGGACCCTTTTTTTCAATAGCTTGCAGGTGATCTCGGGTTCGATCTCGAACCGCGATGAGACCAGGTTTAATTCGAGCATCAGCTTGCGGTCGATAACCTTATAACAGGTCTCCATGTCGGTCAGTCGTCCATTGAACATGATGTTCGTCAGCAAGGTCAATAACTTGTTGGCGAGAAAACTTGATCTTAGAAAACTGCCCTGGCCGAGCATGCGCGACCCGTAGACAACCTTTGTTTCATCGCTATCTATCGGCCTGACCAGCCGCGGAAATTCACGGGGTGAATACTCAAGATCGGCATCCTGAATGATGACGATCTTGCCGCTGGCCTGCGCCAGGCCGGTGCGGATGGCTGCGCCCTTGCCCTGATTTTTTTCATGTAAAAATACTCTACAGTCCTTGATCTTTTCTAAAATCTCGCGCGTGCCGTCGGTTGAACAGTCATCGACCAGAACGATCTCCTTGTCGATAGCCACATTCTTGACCGCCGCAACGATGTTGGTGATATTCTCACGTTCATTAAAGACGGGAATGATAACAGAAAGCAAGGATGTATGGCCGGAGTGGTGTTGATTGCGGTTTACTTCTCCCACCCCGTATTATAGCAAAAGTGACTCAAAAGTCAACGACTCCGCACCTTCTTCAATGGAACACCCCTCCATTCAGCCTGCCAGCACCGTAATATGAGGGGAATCCAACTGGGTGTTTAGGCACTTTCGGTCAAGAAGGTGCGGGGTTGACTCTCCTTTAATTATTTGTATAATAAAACACGGCGCCATCGTCTAGTTGGTTAGGACATCGCCCTCTCAAGGCGAAGATCACGGGTTCGAATCCCGTTGGCGCTATACTCCCACATTTATACTAAATGTGGGGAAAATTCTGAATCCTAATATCTAAATCCTAAACATTACGGATTACAGCAAAAACAAGACAATATGGTTGGAGTTTGGAAAATTGGAATTTTGAATTTAGATATTGTTTAGTATTTAGTATTTCGGATTTAGTGTTTTATTGTCATTTGCCCAAATAGCATTGTCTGTCTTCCTCGTACAGGTCACCGGTGAGCGCGTGAGAAAGCGCCCGGCAGCCGATGCATCCAGATACGGCGCACGATCCGCATTTGCCTTTCAGGCTCTTGTCGAAACTTTCCCGCAGGAGTTTCAGTCTGATCAGGATGTCGCCGAAATCATCCGACAGAATATTCCCGATCTTGACCGGCGTACGGCGGCATGGGTATACGTCCGCGTTTGGCATCAGCGCCATGGATTCGTCGCCCAGGTTGCAGAAAGCGCCGTGGACATCCTTATTTTTATTCAGGTCAATGTAGAACGCCCGGTACATGATAAGATCATTGGGATGCGCATCCAAACCGGCAAAAGTTATGACCGCATTGATGACGTCATGCCATTCTTCCTTTTTCAGAAAATGCTCTTTCATGGCTTCGCCCTGTCCCTGGGGTACGAAACGCTCGAGGATAACCGCGTCGGCGCCAACTTTTTCTGAAAAATCGAGCATCGCCGGCGTGCTCCTGTAATTGTAACTCCCCAACGTGAACATCAGTACTTTTTGCTTCGTTGAAAGCTTTTTGAGCAGCTCGAAGTTGAACATGATCTTTTTGAAGCTGCCCTTTCCCCGGATCTTGTCATTCAATTCCGAATCAGAGCATTCCAGGGAGATCTTTACCTGCCTGAGTTTGGTGCAGGTCTCCAGCCTTTTGATCTTTTTCTCATTCAGGGGGATCGCGTTGGTAATAATGTTGTATTCTTTGAAATTGACGGTATCGTCAAGCTGATCGAAGATGTCGAAAATGTCGGGACGCAGGAGCGGTTCACCGCCGGTTACATTGACCGAGATCGCCTGGTCTGTCAGATGCCCGGAGATGACCTTGATAATGTGCTTGTTTATGTCGGTGCTCAGGTCATCATCATCCGTGAAATCGCTTTGATAGCAATGGCGGCAGCGCAGGTTGCAGAGGTTGGTAATATGCCACTGGAATCCAAATTCCTTCATGCGCCGTTTTCAGGAGCTAACCGCGCACGCAGAAAAATATTTTATCGAACAATCGGTCTCAGGCGCTCAGCGCACCATGATGAGTTTTCTGCTAATCAGCGTTTTTTCGTATTCCACCTGCAGGAAATAAATGCCGGCGCTCAGCTGCCGGTGTTGCGCATCGTCGCCCTGCCACACAACACGGTGCACGCCGGGTGCCGCGATCCCGTCATACAGGTTGGTGACCAGCCTGCCTAGCGCATCATAGATGTTCATTTTGACCGCACCTGACCGCGGCGCATTGAACGCGATCCTGATGCTGCGGGCAAAGGGGTTGGGCGCGGGCGTGAATAGAGCGAACCGCTCGTTTGACGTACCGGAGTTATCGGCGATGCCGGTCGGCAGCGTGGTCATCACTCTCATCATGAAATCATACGAAGTCCACGTATGCCAGCCAGGGTTGGAACTTTCGGTCCAGTACCAGTACGACATACTGTCGCGGGGCAGGGTGTTGTCCATGCCGACGTATGGCGATGCCGGTGAACCGGAGAGCCAGTGGAGCACGAACCAGAACGGATTGTTGTTGGTCATGCTGATCACGGGGTTGTAGTTATTTACCGCCCATCCGGCCCCTGACGGCGTGACCGTATCAGGTCCACTGATAATATATGACGCGCCCAGCCCGGGTAGTCCCGAGGAATCAGCATTCAGCGACGCGATGATGGGAGCGTTCGTGTTCGTGTAGAAACGCGCCCAGGTGATATCGTACGGAGCCGCAAGGCAGGGGATCATCTTGTTCGCAAATTTGTTATCATAGTAGTTGCCCGATACATAACCGTAAATATTGAGCAAGCCGTCATCGTACATGATCTCGGTGGTCACGGTCGTGTTCGTGTTCATGGAGTCGTTGGCGCGATTATAATCATCGGTCACATCGGTATAAAAATATGAAGTGTAGACCTGGGTATCGTTCGGCGTCCAGGCGGGTGTGAGCCAGAGCGTTGCTGACTGCAAGGGAGTCAGGTACGACTGCCCGGTTCCCGTATAGACGATCGCGTTGGATTCGTCATAGATGTCGCATTTCACCGTGATGTTTTCCGAATAGCTGCCGTTGTTCACGATGGTGACCAAGGGAGAGCGCGAATAATTCAATGTTAGCTCGGCGAACGGATAACTGATCATCGTGACCGCGCCGTCATGGAAACAGATGCTGTTGTTTCTTAGAGTATCATTAGCGTGGAAAGCGTCCCCGACTAGCGTAGTGTAAACGACTGTTGAATACCGTCCATACGCCGGTACTGTCCAGTTGGGCGAGAAAGAGACCGCCTGCTCGACCCCCGATGCCAGGTTGCTTACCGCTGTGGTATCGGTATAGAGCATGACGTTGAACGAATCATAGATCGCGCAGACGGTGTTGAAACTTGCCGAGGCCAAACCGTAGTTCTTGACCGTTGCCTGCGGCGCGATCGACTGCCCTACTTGCACAAAACTGCCCGGAGCGGCAATGCTTACCACGCCGACGTCGTTGGTGAGCGGATCAATGATCCGGATCGCATAGACTTCGCCGCCGTTGCCCATTTCGCGGGCGTGCACCGCCTTGCCGCCGGCCGTTACGAACGAGCCGTCTTTGGATATATCAACGCAGCCGATCGAACCCGGCTCATCGATATCATCCAACAGTTGAAAAATGGGCGTTGAAGAGCTCTTGTTGAAAACCGTGACCACGTCGCCGTAGGTGCCGCCATACCTTCCCCATGACCCAGCCACACCGCGCTGGCCATTGCATGAAAGAGCGCAATCATCGACATAGTCCCCGTATTGCGTGTATTCCCATAAGGGGGTCGCGGAGGAAGAATCATACATCAGAACTTTGCCCCAGTAGGGTGAATTATAGTTAAAAGTGCCGACCATGATCGTCGAGCCGCTGTCAGAGATGGCGAGGGCAGTGACCCAGGGATGTCCGGTCAGGTTCTGCCACATCTGGGTATATGCACTACCGGTCCAGCGATAAAGGTACGCCCGGCCGTTGAAATCGCCGGTGACCAGATACTTGCCGTTGACAGAGGAAATTTTGGCCGGCGTCTGTCCATAGTTGGCGATCGAATCGCGGCGGGTCCCGTTGATGTTAAAAACATAGATCGCATAATAGGTTGAAACACAGAATAGCGACCCGTCGTCAGTGATATCTAGGCCATAGATACCCGAATTCGGATTGAAGGCGATGGTTCGGATCGTGTCCCCGGCCTGACTGAGTATGAAGAGCTTGCCGATACCGGCGCTGCTGGCGACCACGCCGTAGATTGCGCCATTATCGCTGACCGCCACGGTCGTGCCCTGCGCGCCGGTGGCGGTCTTATATCCGCCCGGTAAAAAATACTGCCATTT